>Ga0116156_10000789_pt1 | contig 32593 bp, 31 predicted proteins | sample AD_UKC045_MetaG_FD_89891 | JGI IMG/M metagenome (GOLD analysis project Ga0116156, IMG submission 89891) | Active sludge microbial communities of municipal wastewater-treating anaerobic digesters from USA - AD_UKC045_MetaG | ecosystem: Engineered > Bioreactor > Anaerobic > Digestate | place: USA...
GGCGCATTGCCGATGATATTATCGGTTCCATGAAAAGCGCCGGGTATGATATACGGGAATCTGATCCATTTTCTGACGTGGCACCGCACATTATAACAACGAGGGGTACATCTCCCTATGTTAACCGCATTGTACTGATGTGGCAGAAGATGCGGAACACGATCATTGATAATTTTCCTGAATCCCCCGGTCTGCCCAAGAATGCCGCCGCATATTTAAAGCAAGTGGATGAAATATATGTCAATGATGCATATAACTCATTATCGATAGAAGGATATCGTGTCACTCCTGAAATAATTGAAAAGGTAAGAACCGGAAATTGGAAGCCGGATACTGATGCGCTGGACAAGGAATATCGTGATGCCATGGGTGCACGGGGTTACTGGCAGGCATTTCAGGCGGTGAAGAACAGTATTAACGATGTCCTGAAAGGGAAAAATCCGGGACTGGTTGCACGTAATGATCACAGTAAATGGTATAGAGAATTGTTTGCCCCGAGCGTTACTGCCGGTTTGCTTAAGGCATCTGATCTGGCCGGGTATAGAAAAGACCAGGTATTTATTAAAGGGTCAAAACATATACCGCTGAATCCTGATGCAGTGCGCGATGCAATGCCTGCTTTTTTTAATTTATTGAACGAAGAAAAAGATCCGGGCGTCTGTGCCGTACTGGGGCATTTTGTTTTTGTCTATATACATCCTTACATGGATGGTAACGGGAGGATTGCGCGTTTTCTGATGAACATCATGCTGGCTGCAGGCGGGTATGCATGGACTGTCATACCGATTGAAAAACGCAATGAATATATGAATGCCCTTGAAAGGGCAAGTGTTGATCAGGATATCTTGCTATTCTCTCGTTTTATTGCGAAGTTGGTGCAATCAAGTGGGAAGAGGTTTAAGTCAAAACAAGGTGGATAAGTTAAATGTTTTATATGAATTAGCATGAGAAGTGACACCCGGCAATACTACGAGAGCTAAAAAACAACACTGCCCGAACCTAAAGGTTCGGGCAGCGTGTAAGTTTGCGGGGTTGACGGGACTCGAACCCGCGACTCCCTGCGTGACAGGCAGGTACTCTAACCAAACTGAGCTACAACCCCTTCAATATGCGAAGTACATGAAACAATATGGCGGTTTAATGTCAATACAATTTTTTCATAATTATAAGGCCCTGCCTTTTTCCTCCACCTCGATCTTCCGGCGGAATTTTGCGTATGCGATCAGGTTTGCGATCGCTTTGAACCCGTCCCTGGTGTGTTCGACAACGTAAAGGTTCTTGTCCCGGTAGAAGCGGCGCGCCTGTTCGCCCACCTCGCGGAAAGCAATGGGGATGATCGGCTTGGCCGAGGGGAGCGCGCCCAGGATGTATTCGTTGAATTTTTCGAAAATCGAGCCGGCGCCCCCTTCCGGCGAGAAGGAGAGGGTCGCGACAAGGTCCGTGTTCTCGTCCGCGAGCATGATACCGAGGACCCGGTCCATGCCGCTCGTGAACCCGGAGCCGGTCACGTCGAGCGGATTGCCCGGCTGCGCGAAGGGGGGGAGCGCCTCTTTAAGCGCGGCAATGGTCGCGGGCGTGAAATCGTGAAGTTCGATCCCGAGCGATCCGCACAGGTCGGCATAGAGGCCACACAGCCCTCCGGATAGGGTGCATACCGCCAGGCGGCCTCCGGCGGGCAGGGGACAGCGCGACAGGATGCCCGCGGTCTCGACCAGCTCCTCGATGGTATCCGCCCGGATAATGCCATGCTGGCGGAGAAAGGCGTCGGTGACCGCCTCGTTCCCGGCCATCGCGCCGGTGTGGGATCGGGCCGCCTGCATGCCCTTCTCGGACCTTCCGACTTTGATGAGGACGATCGGGATTGAACGATGCGCCGCCTCGCGCGCAATCCGGGCCAGCCGCCGCACGTCGCGGAACCCCTCGATGAAGCCTGCGATCACGCGCGTCCTGCCGTGCAGGACCATGTGCTCGATGCAGTCCTCCACCGACACGACTGCCTCGTTGCCCGAGGATACGAAAAGCGATATGCCCAGCCCCTTTTTCAGCATCTTCGTGGCGATAACCTCGCTCGAGGCGCCGCTCTGGCCGATGATGCCGATGTTGCCCGGGACCGGGTCGCACTCGATCGATCCGCCCGAGAAGGCGCCCGTGCGGTCGACCGGGTTCAGGAACCCGAGGCAGTTCGGGCCCAGGAGCGTCACGCCCCGGGCGCGGCAGATGTCGACGAGTTCGTTCTGTAATCGCGTCCCTTCGTCCCCGGTCTCGGAGAATCCCGAAGAGACCAGCAATATGTTTTTTATACCGCGCGCCGCGAGGGACTGCACGGTATCGGCTACCATTGCGCTCCTGACTATGACCGCGGCAAAGTCGATTCCCTCCGGCAGGTCGTTCACGGAGGCGAGGGCCGGGATGCCGCAGACCTCGGACGCTCCCGGGTTCACCGGGTAGAATGCCCCCGGGAAACCAATGCGCCGCGCGTTCGACACGATGTTTGCGAACCAGTGGTTTTTGGTGGATGCTCCGATCACTGCGATGTTCCGGGGGGAGAAGAAATTATTCAGACGGTCTGACTGTTCCTGGCCCATGATGCGCTCCTCTCGGGTAAATGAAAAAGGAGCGTTGATTTTTGACAAGTAATTTATTATGGTCTCGCGCAGAGGCGCAGGGGCGCGAAGGTTATAAATTATGTACGATTCTGAAAATTCCGTTTTTCATTAACTTTCATTATAATTAATCATGAGACCCACCTTTATCCCGCTTATTTTAAGGTATGTTAATAACTGCTTTTTATGAACTGGCAAAACAACTTCTACAGATTTCAATTCGACAATCACCTTGTTTTCAACAATAATGTCAATTCGATAGGCCATGTCAAATATTCTACCATCATAAATAATGGGAAAGTTAACCTGCCATTTATACTTCAAACCGCTTTTTTGCAATTCATGTAATAAAATTTTTTCATATATTGACTCGAGAAGACCGGGGCCCAAATCTTAATGAATTGTAATGCACCTATCGATTATAATTCCGGTGATTTCATTTTCCATCATACTTGTTTCATCCTCCTTGTGATTTGGAATGTATTACGTATGACAATGGCAATTAATGAATAATTTTCTCTGTGTCTCAGCGCCTCTGCGTGAATTTTTTCTTTATTATTTCCATGGATTATTGTATATTTACATAATCCGTCCGGGCATAGCCGGGGACGGAAATTGATATTGACAGGGAGAATGCGGTTTTAATAGATTCTTCCTTGACTATATTTGAGGTACACAGTGGCAAAGCTGAAGACGGCGAAAACGCACGAGCTGGTGTATTACGGGCACGACACCCTGAAAAAAGTCGCGGAAGACGTTAAAGAGATCGACGACGAGCTCCTGCGCCTCATCGACACCATGTTCAACGTGATGTACAGGGAAAAGGGTGTGGGCCTTGCCGCCCCGCAGATCGACGAGTCCAGGCGGCTCATCGTCATCGACGTTGCGGACGAAAAGAAAAAGAGCCAGGTGCTCGAGCTGATAAATCCGGTGATAACCGCGTCCTCGGACGAGGTCGGACCGTACGAGGAGGGCTGCCTCTCTGTACCGGGCATTTCGGAAGAAATCATCCGCCCCACGGGGATACAGGTCCGGGGCATAACCCGCGACGGCAAAGAGGTCTCGCTCGAGATGGGCGGCATGCTGGCCCGGGTGACGCAGCACGAAGTCGACCACCTGAACGGCATACTCTTCGTGGACCGGCTGGAGGACTACGTGCGGAACGAGCTCAGGCCCGAGCTTAAAAGGATCAAGAAGCTGAACAAGCGGCCATGAACATAGGGTTTTTCGGGACACCGGAGCTGGCAGCGCGCGTGCTGGCCGGCCTTGCGGAGGCTCACCGCGTCACGTTCGCCGTGACCGCCGTGGACAAGCGGTCGGGAAGGAACCGCGAGCTGCAATTCTGTCCGGCGAAGAGCGAGGCGCTGCGGCTCGGCATTCCGGTGCTTCAGCCCGCGTCGCTCAGGGAGCCGTCCTTCCTTGACGGGATCGGCTCCTTCCTGGCGGACGCCTTCGTCGTGGTGGCGTACGGAAGCCTGATCCCGCGCTCGGTGTTCGGCCGTCCTCCCCTCGGCACCCTCAACCTTCACCCGTCGCTGCTTCCCCTCTATCGCGGCGCCGCGCCCATCCAGTGGTGCCTTATCAATGGCGAGACCGAGACCGGCATCACCGTACAGCTCATCAACGAGAAGCTTGATGCGGGAGACATCGTGGTGCAGGAAAAGATGCCGGTGGGGCCCGACACGACCGCCGGGGACCTGCTGGAGATCGCGTCAGCCTCGGGAGCCGGACTCATCGGCCGCGCCCTTGAGCGCCTTGCGTCCGGCGCCGCCCCGGTACGGCAGGACGATTCCCTCGCGACTTACTGCGGCAAGATCGACCGCGACACCGCACTTATTGACTGGGAAAAGCGGCCCACCGAGATACATAACCTGGTCAGGGGGCTCAACCCGAAGCCGGTGGCCTTTTCGCATTTCCGCGGGGAGCAGGTGCGGATCTGGAGGACGGCCCCCGTGTACGGGGAGGTGCCGGCGGCGCCTGTGCCGGGCGTGCTTGTCCGCTGGCAGAAGAAGCGCCTGCTTGTCGGGACCGGCGACGGCTACATTGAAATCCTCGGGATCCAGCCCGCGAACAAGAAGGTCATGGATGCGGGGGCCTTTATCAACGGTTACCGGCTCGCGCTGGAAGACCGGTTCGAGTAACTGTCATCATGGACATCACCCTTAAAACGAGAAAGATCATAGAGAAGCTGTTCCCCCCCGATGACGTCGACCTTGTCGCCGATATCCTGGAGCGGGAATGCGGCGGGAACATTCCCCAGTGCGGAGAATGCACACCCGAGGAGATGGAGCGTATCCGCTTTTCTGTTTTGAAGGAATCGAACGGGTGCATCGATACATTATCCCGCTGCATCGGCCTGGCCGGGATTGACTGGCGCGATTTGCTTGTTAATGCAGGGTTTGCCGATGATGTTCATGCGCACGAGGCTTGGGCGGAAGAGCTGCTTGCAGACCGCTGATCCCCCGGGGCGGCCGCCGCGATTTTTTCTGCATCGTAATGTTTTTTAGTCACGGTGGCCCCGTGAGACTGTTCGCAGGGCAGGGGCTTTTCGATTGATCGTGTCGCGGATCCATGGCGTGAAACATAAAAAAGGGAGCGTGATGTCACGCTCCCTTTTTGTCTGCCGCTACAGTGTCTGCAGGCTGGGCGGGGCGTTCTTGGATTCGCCCGGAGTGTTCTCCTTCTGCTTTTTCTTCTTCTCGGCGTTCTCTTTGTCCAGCATCTGTTGTTTGAGCTTTTCCTGCTCGATCTTCTGCGCACGGAGATTTTCCTGCTCGATCTTCTGCGCGCGGAGCTTTTCCTCGCGGAGCTGCGCCATTGTGCGCTCTTTTTCCTTCTTCTGCTTCTCGAGCTTTTCTTTTTCCGCTTTCTCGCGTTCCGCCGAGTCATCGGGGGCGGGGGCCATGACCTTTTCCCGTATCTCTTTTCGCGCTTCCTGGTTAAGCTTCTCGAGCATTTCCGGCTTGATGTCCCTGATCTCCTTCCTGATCTCCTCGACTTCTTCGGCCTTCATCTCCGTGACCGTAATCTCTTTCTTTTGCTCAACGGCCTGTTTCACCGCTTTTTCGTCCAGCTCAACGGTCTGGTTCGTCTCTACGGTTTTCTCGACCCCGGTGACCACGGTATCGTTCTGCACGGGGTTGATCCTTACCGCGCCGGTGACCACGTCGAGCCGGGAGGCCTTTTCATCCGCGGTGATGCGGAACGATGTGCCGCGCACGGACGCAACCGCGGTGGGCGTCTTGACCCGGAAGTCGCCTTTTTTCAGCTTGGAGAGGGTCACGTACATCTTGCCCTGGGGCATGTCAAGCTGCGAATCGCCCGTAGCCGGGTCCATGAGCGAAGAGAGCAGGATATTGGAATCGGGCTGTATCCGTATGATGCCCTCGGAGCCGTACAGGACGTCGGCTATCGAATCGGCGCCGGTCCTGATGCCGTCACCTGTTATGAGCACATCGCCTACGGTCGCCGGCTTCTCGGTGTTTCCGGCAACGATCATCACTTCGCCTATAAGGCCCTGGATTGTAATGGCTCTGTCTTTATCGTCCTTCTTGCAAACGGTCACTCCCGCAGCCAGGAGAAAAATGATCATAATAGATAAAACGTGTTTCATGTGCTCCTCCGAAAATGTATAAATACTCTACATCAATATATACACAATCCATCCATGATTCAAGCAATTAAATTTCCGCGGATCCCGTCAAATATTAAATTTGCGTTAATTCAGGCCTATTTTCCTATATGGAATGTGTATATGGCCGAAAACGTGATGCCGAAGAAATGGTCGTACTGCCCGTCGATGACATTGCTGGCAACCTCGTTATACAGGGGATTGTTCCTGCTGTATTTCTGGCTGTTATACAGGAGCTGGTACCTGCCTCCGAGCGACAGGGTCGTGTTGATTTTTTCGATGGAATAGGCGAACGAGAGTGATGCGGTGCCGCCGTACGACAGGTAACGCCCCCTCCGCGGAAACATGCTGAGCAGCACAAATCCGGAAAATGGGTCGATGATATATGTTTTATTCTGCCTGATCATTATCGTCTCAAGGGACCAGAGGACCACTCCCGAGACGCTCATCATCAGGTAAAAGTCGGTTGCCAGGGGGAACGTCAGGCCGATGCCCAGGCCGCCTCCATAGGACCGTACATCGTCAGTAAGCTCCCGGGTGAACCAGGCCGGGTTGGCGGTGATGAGCAGGTCTTTCATCCGCTCTTCGTACCGGTATCCCTGGTGCTTGAACCCGGCGAATATCTTCACCATACGGTGTACGGCGCATCCTATCGAGGTGTCGCTGTCCCACTTGAGCACGTCGCGATTATAGCTTTTTATCGAGGGTGAGTAATCCCAGGGGGCGAAGGTCATCTGCAAGTCGCGCGATATTCCTTTTGACCTGTAGGCGATGCGTCCCATGGTTAATACCGACTGGATGGACCAGCGGTCAAGAAACCCGATTGAGATCACAGGCCCGGCCATCGCATTGGAGCCGGTCTTGAAATCCGCGGCGTCCTCGGCCATTATAATGGCGGCCGGAGCAGGGCTTATTACCCGCATTGAGGACTTCGCGTCCGCCCACGCCGGTTTCCACCATATGTACCATACTGTCCCGCCGATGCTCAGGTCCACCGGCGCGGCGATGGCAGACCGCACGGGCAGGATGAGCATGATTCCCAGGATAGCCGTGGCTGTGAATCGTTTCATGATGTATTCCCTCCCCGGTTGAATATTCGGGCGATGCAGCCGTATGCGGTCAGGCCTTTTTCCCTATATGGAACGTGTAAATGGCCGACAGGGTGAAGCCGAAGAAGTGGTCGTACTGCCTGTCTATGATGTTCATGCTTGCCCTGTTGGTCGGGAGGTCGTAGTACGTATTGTGCTGCCGGTTGTACAGGAGCTGGTAACGCCCGCCCAAAGACAGTGTCGTGTTGATCTTCTGTATGACATATGCGAATGACACCGACGCTGTGCCGCCGTATGAGAAATACCTGCCCCGGGGGGGATTTATCAGGAGAGGGAAGAGCAATCCCGAGTCGGTCATCAGCGATTTTTTCCTGTCTATCGTGATTTTTTCAAATGACCAGAGGGCCAGACCCGATACGCTCATCTGGAGAAAGAAATCGGTTGCGAGCGGTATGCTGAGCCCAAGGCCGAGGCCGCACCCGTAGGCCCTCACGTCGTCAGAAATCCTCCTGCTCATTAATTCGGGAGTGGCAACGAAGATAATGTCGTCAAGTCTTTCCTCGTACCGGTATCCCTGCGACTTGAACCCGGCGAAGATCTTCACCATCCTGTGGACTGCGCACCCGATGGAGGTGTCGCTGTCCCATTTTACGATGTCCCGCGTGTATTTTTTATATCCTGATGTTATGCCGGTATTAGTCAATCCCGGGTCGAGCATAAGATCTGCGGCGAGGCCGGTCGACCGGGCCCTGAACCTCCCGATGGTGAACACGCTCTGTATCGACCACCGGTTGAGGAACCCTATCGAGATAACGGGCCCGCCCATGAAATTCGAGCTCGGCTTGAAATCCTTCGCGTCTTCCAGGATGGAGGGAACAGGCGAGCCATTGAAAAACATGCTCATGGTCTTCGCGTCCGCCCACGCCGGTTTCCACCAGATGTACCAGGCCGAGCCGCCGATGCTCAGGTCCACCGGCGCGGCGATGGCCGCTGTTTCGCCAAGGATGAACGCCGCAGCCAGCAGCGCAGCCATGCTGTTTCGTTTCATGGTATCCTCCTGCCATGGATAATTCCCCGGCATAGCGGCAGCCGGTGTGCCGTCAGCAAGCTATCCCCGCTTTCCTAAATGGAACGTGTAAATGGCCGAGAATGTTACCCCTGCGAAGTGGTCGAATTGCCCGTCTATGATGTTCATGGTCACATCGCTCTTCAGCATGTTTCCCTTCTTCTGGCGGTTGTACAGGAGCTGGTACCGTCCGCCCAGCGCCAGGGTCGTGTTGATCTTTTGTATGGTATAAGCCAGGGAGACGGACGCGGTGCCGCCGTAGGAAATGAACTTACCCCGCGGCATATAGAAGCAGGTAAAGACAAGCCCTGCCGATTCGAGCCCGTAGGTGCGGCCCAGGTTCGTATCTCCTCGCTCCGTGCACCAGAGAACTATGCCGGAAAGATTCATGACCAGGTACAGGTCTTCAACAAGGGGGACGGTTCCGCCGATGCCGAGACCCGGGCCATAGCAGTTGATGCTGTTCGTTCCCTCGGAATGGTCTATGAAAATATCCGGGTATACCGAGAAGTCATAATAATGTATCGTTTCCTTATAACGGTAGCCCTGGGCCTTGAACCCGGCATAAAGCTTTACGTAACGGTGCACTGCGCAGCCGATGGTCGTGTCGCTGTCCCATTTCAGGACTTTTCGGCTATAATCCTTGTGAGCGGCCCCGGCTGATCCGGTGATTATATCCGTGCCGATCCCGATGCCGCGGGCCTTGTTGCTCATGGCCCCGAGCACGGCCACGGATGAGATGCTCCAGCGGTCGAGAAAGCCGATGGAGACCATTGGACCGGCCATCACGCCGGAGGATGTCCTGAAGTCATGGGCATCCTCCTCCCAGTAGCCCACAGTATCGTTCCACAGGTAGTAGCCCTGCCACCTGTTGTCCTCCCATGCCGGCTTCCACCAGACATACCAGGCCGTGCCGCCGAGACTGATGGTGGTTTCAGCGAACGAGAGCGCGGGCATGAAAGTCACCAATGAAGCGATTATAATTGGTGCTATATATTTTAAATACATATCCTGATTATATCAACTTGGAAACCGGTGTCAATCGTAAAATGAGGGGATTGGGCTGAGGGATGAGATATTACAGGGGCGCCTAACATACGTACCAAACCGAAAAAATTTTATTGCATTATATCCTGAGATAGTATGTTATTTGGAATACAGTAACTCGCGGAAGTTGAGGTGGATTGCGATGTTAATAGGCATGTTCATGGGTATGATGTGGTTATCATTTCAAGATTTTTTATTTTTTATTGGGAGGTTGGTGAAATGATCAATTCAATAGAATCGCTACCGGGCAGGCGTATCGTGGGGCATGCGATAGTGTTCGGGTTTGTGGTATTGCTTGTGTTATCCATTTGCACCCCGGGTGTTGGGATGTTGAGCGATAGTGAGAGAGAACTGTTGCAGGCCGTGAGCAAAAGTAATCTGGAAGAGGTAAAAAAGCATCTTTCCCGGGGCGTCAATGTGAATTGCAGGGATTTGCGGGGGACCACTCCTCTGATGGAATGCATTTCCTCTGACACGGGGAGCGTTGAATTGGCCCGGCTGCTGCTCGCCAGGGGGGCGGACTTGAAAGTAAAAAACCGCTCTGGAAAAACTCCGCTCGTGATTGCAGTGATGAAAAATCGGGCTGACATGTGCCGTGTCCTGCTCGATTTTCGCGCCGATCCAAACATTAGGGACTCGAACGGTGAACCTCCATTGATGCATGCAGTATCAGTAAATAACACTGATATATGCAGGGTTCTTTTGGAACATCGGGCTGATCCAAACATACAGGACTCGCGGGGTCTTACCCCGCTTATGAAAGCTCTATACGGCGACAAAATCGATATGTGCCGCGTTTTGATTGAAAATCGGGCCGATCCGAATTTAAAAAACGCAGACGGTATCTCTCCGTTCCTGTATGCCATATCGAAAAACAAAACGGAGCTGGTCGGCCTGATGATAAAAAACAGGGCTGACGTGAATGCCAGGGGCAATAACGGGGATACGCCACTGATGGTTGCCGCGAGAGGGGACGGGGTAGATATCGTAAAGATCCTCCTGGAGAACGGGGCTCAGGTGAATGCACGGGACAACGAAGGAAAAACTCCGTTGATGATTGCAATTACTGCATCGAGCAGATTTACGCAGACTTGCCAACTGCTGATGGATAAAGCGGACATCAATATTAAAGATAAGAACGGCAGTACGGCGATAATGCATGCCGCGAGAGTGGCCGCCTGTGATACAGCGCGGGACCTTGTAGACCGCGGTGCTGATATCCAGGAGGAGGATACTGGCGGTTGGAATGCTTTCATGCATGCGGCAGGGACGATATTCTACAGCGAAGATATGATCAAGTTCCTCATAAAAAGGGGGGCTAAAGCCAATGCCCCAAACAGCAGGGGAGTGACGCCAGTCATGGCTGCCGCCGCTGCTGCTCCGGACCAGGCCTTCTTTTTTCTTGCCGATAAGGGTGCAGACGTCCGCGCTGTCGACCAGAATGGCATGACCGTGCTGATGTATGCGGCATTGGCATCCGATGACGTGCAGGGCGACAGGGCGCGTATCATGGAATATCTTGTCAAGAAGGGAGTTGATGTCAATGCGAGAACTAACGAAGGTATGACTGCCTTAATGTATGCAGCCGGGAACCCCCATGGTAAGAGAAAGTTGTTCTTTCTCGTTAATAAGGGTTCAGATATAAACGCGAAAAATACGCGCGGCGAGACAGCCCTGCAACTTGCGCAGAAATCAAGATGGATCGAAAATGTCCTGGTACTCAAGAGTCTGGGGGCCAAGGAATAATTTCTGTTTGGCGCCAGCCATCCCCGGCGTAATGAGGGATACAGACGTTGCCGCCCGGTCAGCGTGAGCTGACAGGTCCGCAGGTGCGTGCGGACCTGTCAGTTGCCGGGAGCTGTTATTCGTCCTCTTTCTTTTTCTTCCTGGAAAACAGGCCCTTGATGCTCTGAACCAGGGTTTTGGGTTTCGGCTTCTTCCCCGAGCTGTCAATGATGCGCGTCTTCTCGAAGTTTTCACCGTACTTGTTCTTGAAATATTCGAGGCGTTCCTCGGGTGTCGCGTCCCTCGAAAGCCTCTGCCGGTGAGGCTGCCCCTGGTTACGGGGCGGCTTCCGGCGCTCCCGCTGTTCCTGCCGGCGGGGCTGGCGCTCGGGACGCGGCTTCTGCTGGCGTTCGGGCTGCTGCGCCTGCTCCCGGGGCCTGGCTGCGGGAACTTCGCCTGCCGCGCCGCCTTTGCCCTTTCTCCTGCGCCTGCGCTTCTTGCCCTGCCGGGCCTCGCCGTCCGCCGGCGGCTGCTGTTTTTCCGCCGCGGGCTTGTGCGGATGCAGTTCCCGCCGCGGTTCTTCGCCGGCCAGCGGCCTCCTCCTGAGCTGATCGATCCGCGCGGACTCGTCCTGCTTCCTGCTTTCGCGCCTGCGGCGCGGCCGGTCGGAGGCCGCGGCCGAAGTTTCTGCTGCCGCGGCGGGCTCCCCGGGGGTTACCGGTGCGCCGTACGCGCGCGTGTCCGCCGTCTTCCGGCGCTCGCGCGGTCCGCGACCGCGCTCGCCGGGCCGGCCACCCCGCCTGCCGCCGTCCCTGCCACGGCCGCCGCCCGGGCGGTCGCGGCGCGACGATATGGGCGCTCCTGCCGCTTCAACGACAAGGCTTTCGTCCGCCCACATGACGGGTATTTTCATGCCGATAAGCTTTTCAATGGGGCCCAGGTTGAACACGTCCTCCTCGCACGCCAGCGAAATGGCCCTGCCGGTTTTCCCGGCGCGGGCCGTCCGGCCGATGCGGTGCACGTAGTTCTGGTTGTCCTCGGGAAGGTCGTAGTTGATGACCATGTCCAGGTCCTCGATGTGCAGGCCGCGCGCCGCAACGTCGGTGGCTACCAGTATCTCGGTCTCGCCGGCCTTGATGGCGTCGATGATGTGGAGCCGCTGGTTCTGGGGCAGGTCGCCCGAGATGTAGTCGTTCGCAATGCCGTTTTCCTTGAGGCGGCGGGACACCCGCTCCGCGGTGCGCTTCATGTTCGTGAAGATGAGCGCGCTCTTCGGCTTTTCCTTCCTGAGTATGCCCAGCATTAGGTTGAATTTCTCTTCCCTGCCGATGTGGTACAGCTCCTGCGTGATAAGGTCTACCGTCAGGTGCTCGGGGTTAATCTCGATCTCGGCCGGGTCGTTCATGTATTCCCAGGCCAGGTTCTTGACGCCCGTGGAGAGCGTGGCGCTGTAGAGCATGGTAATACGCTCGGCGGGCGGGACCATGCGCTTGAGCATGTAGCGGATGTCGGGGATGAAGCCCATGTCGAACATCCGGTCAGCCTCGTCGATGACGAGCACCTCGAACTTCGAAAAGTCGATCTTTCCCGATTTCTGGTAATCGATAAGCCGCCCCGGTGTGCCGATGTAGAGGTTGAGTTCCTCTTTCAGAAGACGGTCCTGCGTCACGTATCCGACGCCTCCGTAGAAGCACCCGAACTTGAGGCCGGTATGTTTCCCCAGCAGCTGGGCGTCCTGCTCTACCTGCACCGCGAGCTCGCGGGTGGGGGTGAGGACCAGGGCCTTTTTGTTGCGGTATTTCTCGTCACTCAGGAACAGGTTGAAAATGGTAATGAGGAAGGCGGCAGTTTTGCCGGTGCCGGTCTGTGACTGAACCATCACGTCCTTGCCGGCAAGCGTTTTCTGAAATGTCATTTCCTGCACCGGGGTGCACTCCGTGAAGCCCGCTTCCTCGATGCCGCGCATGACGGAGGGGTGCAGTGTTAGTTCTGTGAATAGCATAATGTCCTTTGATATTATTAAAGAAGTTGATTAATATTCTTCTCTCACTTTTTCCCTTAATAATGTCAATACAATTATTAATTATTGACAAATATGGTGTAAATACTATAAAATCATCAGGTTAGTCCTGCCGGGGGTTCTTCGAGAATCTATGGAGAGTATAAGGATTGCGGTAGAAGTAATGACCATGCCCATCGATATTCCGTATGACGACGCCGGTATGGCCCGCGAGAAGAGGAAGGCCCGCGAGCTTCGCCATTCCGCCTGGTGGCGCCGTAAGACCGCCACCGGTATCTGCTATTACTGCGGCAGGAAGTTCTCGCCGGCGGAGTTGACAATGGACCACAAGATACCCCTGGGACGCGGCGGCACGTCGGATAAGATCAACATCGTAGCCGCGTGCAAGGAGTGCAATAATAAAAAGAAATACCTCCTCCCTACGGAATGGGAGGAATACATGCAGAGTCTCAAAAAATAGGATGGCGTCATGGCTGAAAGCGTTGAACAACTGAAAAGCGGGAACGTGCTGTTCGTGCAGGGCGAAAAGCCCTCCTGCCTGTACATGCTGCAGAGCGGGTCCATCGAGATACTCTCCGCGTCCGATGAATATGACGGGCTGGACCGGAGCATCGTGCTCTCGAAAAGCAAGAGGACCGGGATGCTTTCCGGCAAAACGCTGCTTTCCGGTTTCGCGGCGCGCCTGACCGGCCCCTACCGGCGGAGCGTGCGCGCGGTGACCGACTGCGAAGTGGCGAAGTACCCCCTGCCGGCATCCGGCATACAGGGCTTCGCGGACTCGGACCCCGCACAGGCGCTGAACATACTGAAGCACCTCTACGGCAACATAAAAACCGTGAGCGGCGTCATCGCGCGTTTCACGAAGCTGTATCAGACAGTCTGCGTCATGACCGACAACATGGGCCTCCTGTACAAGGAGATGTCCGAAACCAACGCCTCCGAGCGGCTCCACCACGCCGCCGAGGACCTGCACAACCGGTACCGGGCCAACCGTGGACCGGTACCGGACCGGTTTGACGCCCGGTTCCTCATCACCGACAACGGCAAATACTTGGGCAAGGAATATCACCTCCCCGAGGCGGTCGCCGGGAGCGCCGCGACCAAGTTTGACGACTTCATACTGAGGACCCTCCAGCTTGACCAGAACGTGGTCGTGTCCATGTTCAAGGCGGACGCGACCATGGCGGCGAGCATGTACGACGGTCTCCTGGAGAGCTTCATCGACACCCTTGAACGCATCGGCACAATAAGTCATTACGTGGACAAGGAGTTCGCCATCCTCTTCGGCGAGCAGGACAGCTGGGCTTCCTACCTGATGGACAGCGGCGGCATGACCGAGTGGGAGCGGAGCGCGAAGTACTCGCCCGATTTCCTGAAAAATTTCCTCTCCCTGCTGGTCAAGGTGAACGGCCTGTACGAGGAGCTGAGCGGCAGGAAGCTGACGGCGCTGTTCCCCTCGATACGGAAGATCCACGCGCATTATTCGTCGGGGAAGACCGGCGGTGAAAGCGCAGCGGCCCAGGCGCCGGCGGCAGTGTCCACCGGGGCGTTCTCCAAGTCGATACACCAGATCTTCGAATTCGCCCTTGTGCAGAAGGACTTCAGGACCCGCTTCCTCAAGCTGCTCAACGAGTTCAAGACCGCCAAGAACCCGATGAACACCGAGCAGGAGGGCCGGAAGCTCCGGCGGCAGATCTCGCTGCTCTACTGGGACCTGTACAAGCAGGTATACGTGCGGAGCAGGAGCGAGAGCGCGGTGCCGCGGCCGGCGCAGATGATGCTGAGCTTCGGCTTCCTGGATGAGGGGCTCCTGGAGCCCGCGCAGGTGGAGGAGCTGGCGGAGCTGTCGCGGATCAGGGAGAAGAGCAGGGACATACCGGTCCTCATGGAAACCGAGTTCCTGGGAATGATAGCCGAAGGCAAGGTGGAGCCCAGCATCACGGAGATGGGGCTCACCTACCAGGGCCATCTTGATGAACTTGAGAAGCGCCGGACAAAGAAAGAGCGCGAGGAGGAGCCGAAGGTCGACGAGCTTACCGCCAAGGTCATGTACGAGATCGGCCAGCGCCTGGCGACCACGTCGGCGATCTGTTCCGGGTCCACCGCCACCGCGTTCCCGATCCTGACCTCGATCATGGTCAGGGGGAGCCTGAAGCAGATGTACACCTCCAAGAAAAAGATCGAGACCATCACCCGGGACCTCAAGAATATCGATTTTTCCGTGTTCTACCGCGAGACCGTGCTCAAGATGGGGGACGCGCGCGAGATCATCCAGGAGGAGGTGATTCCCTATTTCATCCTGCTTCCCATATTCGGCTCCCGCACCCTCCTGTGGCAGGACATGACCGGCACCAACAAGAGGAGCCGGGGCCGGATCGTCGTCCCGGTTTTCTTCATGGGCGACCTGACGCGGAGCCTGGTCCACACCTTCGCCAGCTTTCGCTGGGAACTGAACCGCGACATCAAGGGCGCCATGTGGGCCGACCCGATCGACGGCGGCGTCACCGGGGAATACTTCGACTACGTGAATAACTTCAAGAAAAACACCAAGCTCTCGCAGGAGGCCAAGGAAAAGATCGACGAGCGGTTCCGCAGCATACGGAACAACCGGGACCGGTTCGCCGAGGACTACACCCAGTGGGTCCTGTTCGAGAAGGACGGCATCATGAAGCTCAACAACGTGGTGCGCGAGATGTTCTTCCGCCACATCCCCTTCCGCGAGGACATACGCAAGAAGCTGGAGGAGATGCCCGCTTTCGCCCAGGCGGCCACGCGGTACAAGAACGTGCACAAGCGCGAGGTCGAGGCGTACGAGCGGAGATTCAAGAAGTACCAGGACGAGGCCGGCAGCCTGCCGGAAGAGCTTAAAAAGTTTTTCGAGTACCTCAACCTTTAGGCCCCGCGCGCGAAGCGAAAGGCCCGCAGGTGATGCGGGCCTTTTTGTTTGTGCGCCGGCAGGCGCGGGGCAGCCGATGTCATTCCCGCGAAGGCGGGAATCCATTGGTCATCAGGCTTGAGTATATGTTTGTGGAACGTGGGTCTGTGCCTCCGCCCAAAGGCGGGTGGTGACCCGTAGTGGGTCAAACAATGTTATGAGGGAATGGGTGGCACCGCGGCCACCCCTTCCCTCATACTCCCAACCCCCGCGCCGCCTCGCCGGCGGGGGCTGCGGGCAGATTCGCCGGTTCGGCTTTGCCGAAACCGGCTCACTGCTCCGAAAGGTATGTCCGCCTGACGGCGGACGTATAAATAGCCGGTTGTTTATACTGTGCTCCTTCCCGGAAGAGACTTGTTCTATTATATGGTTTTGTAATAACATGCGGTACGATTTCGCTCGAGGCAAACATCCTTGTTTGCTCTCACGACGCCTGACATCCATGTCAGGCGACTTTTGGCCTATTGTCTCGCAACTTTTAACGTTTTCCTTTTGACAAAATTTGAATATCAATGAATAGTAAATCCAGCTGAAATCGACATGAGAAAAATCATATTCATGCTAATCATCCCTATAGTGTTCTGCAGTTCATGCAATATCCATTGCAGCGACTATGAATACAAACAGGAAAATATAACCATCGTCAGCATCCTTGCTGAAGCTGAGAAAAATAATGCTCAAAAAATATACGATCTGTATTATGAGGGAATGAAGGATTTAAATGTAAATGAGCAGAGGAAGAAAGACCTGAAAACACCGCTTCACCTGGCCCTGGAGTATAACAATATCAAGTTGGTGCAATTTTTATTAAAAAGGGGTGCAAATGAATTCATAAAAGACGGTAAAGGGATAACTCCTTTGGATTATGCTCTCAATCACAGGCAATACAGTATTGTCGAAATGTTCGCGAAGGAGCACAACTGGGAGTCACTCGATTATTTCAAATCCGAAGGTTCATTTGAAAAACTCATTATAAGCAAATATACGGGGGACCCCGGATGCAGGAAGGCATTGCAGCATATACTGGATGTATGGCTGCAGAAAGAATTCGGCGGGGGGTTAATGCTTAACGATAATCCCAATTACGAGAAGATCGAGTACCTCATGAGTGTTGGCGCTGACATTAACGGCATGGGAAGGCACTTTGACAGATGGACCGGCCTGCATCCCCTCTATCTTGCGGTAGACAATAACAATCTGGAAATTACAAAATACCTGGTCGCACGGGGAGCATGGGTAAATATTCATTTTGATGATGAACCCGGAGATACACTGGGAGGCGAAACGCCCCTCATGAGTGCCATCAGTGGTAAAAATAACGAAATTGCTAAATATCTGATTCAGCATGGTGCTGACATGAATGTTGAAGTAGGCGGTCATACACCGCTATCCTTCGCGATCGATTATCATAACAGGGAAATGAAAACGTTGCTGCAGTCTGTGGGAGCGAAAATGCCGAAACGCTAATAGACGGCGTCGTATCATCCTGTCTGCACGAAGGCTCTCGCCGGTGCGAACATATACTATTACGAGGTTTGCAAATGGAAGACCAGGATATAATGAAATTGCACAAGCACATTCGCAACGCTTGGATCGCGGGTTGTATTTCCGCATCAATCACGCTTATCGTAAGCGTCGGCAGCATCTTTTTCCCTGAAATAACCGCCAGTACCGGCTTTGACGCCTGGGGCATTATCGATGCTCTCTTTGTCGCCGGCCTCAGCTTCGGCATATACCATGAAAACCGCTTCTGCGCGCTGGGGCTCCTCGTCTATTTCGTGATCGCGAAAATCATCATGGCGTTAGACGCGGACAATTTCAAGATCGTCGTGCAGGGAATGATATTCATATATTTTTTCTTCCGGGGAACCGTGGCAGCGTTCCAGCTCCGCCGCTACAAGGTTGAAACGGGGCTTGTCCGGGTTGCCGATCGACGGAAGCTCCACTACGTGACTGTCTCCATTGCCGGCGTGCTCATCCTCGCGCTGAGTGTCCTGATCGTGGTCGCGGCGCTGGGTCCTGAAAACGCGGTAGTCCCGGGGAAACAGCTGAAGGCGCGATACGTCAGGGAGATACAGGGACTGGGCCTCCTGGATAAAAACGAGGAGCTGGCCTATTTCTATTCCGATGCCTTTTACAGCATAAGGAACGGGCTTTATTTTTTTACCGATAAAAAAGTTGTCCTGTACAATGAAGACTGGGCGCGCCCGTCAATCATCGTGCCGTACGGCGCCATCACGAACATTGAATTGATCGACGTGCCGGAGGCGGAAAAGCGCCAGATCAACATCTACCAGCGCGCGAATACCGTGCTTAACATACCCATGCCGGACAAGGGCACGGACTACAAGACCTTTTATGAGCTCCTGGCACGGAGCTGGAAGCAGTATAATTAGGCCCCGCGCGCACCAGCCGGCCGTCCTCCGTTACTGGAACCCTATCGTTCCCTGCGGCAGCTCCGCTTCCGTCAATTTACCGAAGCTCGCCTCGTATTTCGCCAGGTTCTCCTGCAGGGCCTTGATAATTCGTTTCATGTGGCCCGGGCTGGTAATGACCCGCGCCGTAACCGTGCCCTGGGGAGGGGCGAGCACCATGAAATCCATCATGAACTCTTCCTTCGTGTGGGTTATGAGCAGGTTGTTCGCGTAAACCCCGCCTTTCAGTCCCGCGGGAAATTCTATCTTTATTTCCTTGTTGTTCGTCATCGCCTGCCTCCGGTTTATCCATACGGATATCATGCGCATGCACATGATCAAGTAAATAATTACGGTCCCGTATTTTTCCGCGCATCCACATGGTACATTTTATTGTTGCAAAACGGGGGCACCGGTGCGTTAAATCGCTATTCGAACTGCTTATAACGATCCATTGTGCAACCGTGCCATGTCCGGGGGGAGGCGGTATGCGGCTTACATCCCTGAAAAAAACGATTCTGCTCCTGGCGGTGATACTCGCGGTCGGCGCCGCACCGGTCATCGCGTACCTGGCTGTCGCGGCGGGCGTTCGCATCGAGACCCCGGACAGGTCGGTGGAATTGCTCCGTTCGGAAGAATATGCCCTGGTTGACATACGCGATGCGGGGGAATTTCGCGAGCGGCACATCCTCGGCGCGGCGAGCTGGCCCGTGGAGCAGGTCATGGCCGTGCGCGACGCCGGCGGCATGCCGGAACAATTCAGGGGGAAGCGGCTGCTCCTGGTGTGCGACAGCGGGCTGAGGAGCATCGCCGCCGCGCGGCACCTGGCAGCGTCCGCCGGCGCTGAAGCGATCAGCGTGCGCGGCGGCATGATGGCCTGGTACCGGATCCCGGCCGGGGAAGCGCGCCCGGACCGCAGGTTTTACTCCCTCGAGAGGGCCTGCGTCGGGACCGGGGGCTTTCCCTCCGGGGAATCGTCCCTGCTGGAACAGGTCGCGGTCTGCGTGTGCGCCTTCGGTGTCAAGCCGTTCTACATGATTGCGAGCCTGGTCCTCGCGTTGATCCTGCGGCATGCCGCGGCGGCCGACCTTCGGGCGCTGAAAGGGGCGCTCTTTTCTTTTTTTGCCGGCGAGCTGTTCTGCGCGGTCAACTACCTCTTCTTCGGGGAAGACTCGTACCTGTTCGAGTACCTCCATGTATACGGCATGGTCCTGAGCTTCGGGTTCCTCGCCTATGCCGTCATGGAAGGGTTCGACACGCGGATCATTCATTTCAGCGACCCGGCTAAAAAGTGCTCGGTCCTGCCGCTGTGCGCCGGGTGTCACAAGACCTCCGGCATACCCTGCAGGCTGCGCCAGGTGTTTCAGCTCATGGTGCTTTTCCTGGCCCTGATCGCGCTGATGCCCCTGCTGGCGCGGATCGTCCCCGTATCGTACAACACCGCCATCTTCGGGACGTTCTATAATTACGCGCACGAGGCGATCTACCAGATTTACGAGGTGCGCGTCGCGCCGGCCGCGGCTCTCCTCCTGTTCGCGGCGGCATTCGTCCTTGTCGCCGCGTTAAAGGAAAAGGCGGTGCCCGCGGGCAAGGTCATCGTTGCGGCCGGCTTCGGGTTCCTGGGGCTGAGCCTGTTCCGGCTGGTCCTCTTCGCCCTCTACCGGGACGACCTCGTCTGGTTTGTCTGCTGGGAGGAGATCACGGAGCTCATGTATATTTGCGGCGTCGCAGCGGTGTTATGGATCTTCCGGCGCCGGCTGTTTCCGGGGATGAAGCCCGGGGTGGAGGGAAGCGGTGACTAGCGGGGGTAAACGGCGGATCGTGCTCGGTTCGGCGGCATGGGCCTTCTACGCGGTGCACGCGGCAGCCCTTCTGTATCTCGGTGAATGGTGGGGCATGTTCTGGGGCTGCCATGTCGCATCGATCCTGATCGGCTTCGGCCTGCTGCTGGAGCGGCCCGCGCTCAACGCGGCCGGCGTCATGAGGCTGGTCCTGGGCGACTTCATGTGGGTCCTCTACCTTGCCGGGGGAGGCGATCTCTATCCGACCTCGATCCTGACACACGTGTGCGCTCTCCTCGTGGGGCTCCTGGGCGTCCGCATGATGGGCGTCCCGCGGCACGCGTGGGCCCTGGCCCTTAGCATGATGCTTGCCCTGGCCGCAATCACGCGGTTGGCCACGCCGGCGCGTGAAAATGTCAACCTGGCGTTCCGCGTGCACGAGGGGTGGGAGGGAATCTTCCCCTCGTATCCGCTCTATGTCCTGATGCTGCTTTCGCTCACGGCGGCCCTGTTCATCGTCACCGGGAAGCTGCTGCGCGCCGCCCGGTCGAGATTGGCGGCCGTGCCGTCCGGGGAGACCGGCGAATAAGGCGGCGCCATGAAAGCATCGGTCATCCTTGCGCATCCATATCCCGGGAGCTTCAACCACGCGATTTTCCGGGCCGTGTGCGCAGCGCTCCAACGCAGCGGCGCAGCGGTGTTCGCGCATGACCTGTACGCCGAGCGCTTCGACCCGGTACTCACAGCGGACGAGCTGGGGTCCGACCGGTCTGAGGACGCGCTCGTGAACCGCTATTCAGCCGAGCTGATCGACTCGGACCTTCTTGTTTTCATCCATCCCAACTGGTGGGGGCAGCCTCCCGCGATCATGAAGGGCTACATCGACCGGGTTATCCGCCCGCCGCACTGTTACGATTTTCCTCCCGGCGACGCGGGCGGCGGGCTGCCAATCGGCAAATTAAAGGGCAAATGCGGTGTTGTTTTCAACACCTCGAACACCGGAGAGGAGAGGGAGGAGAATTACTTCCATGATCCTCTGGAGAACATATGGAAACAATGCGTGTTCGGCTTCTGCGGGATCGACAACTATTACCGGAAGGTGTTCAGGATCGTGGCCGACAGCGACGAGAGGCAGAGAAGGACGTGGCTCGAAGAGGCAGTGGCGATCATCGGCCGGGCGATTGACGGGTGACGGCGCGAGGGGTCAGAGCCTCGGGCGCGGGGTCAGAGCCTCGGGCGAGGGGTCAGAGCATCGGGCGGGGGGCAGAGCCCTGGAGCGAGGGGTCAGAGCCCTGGAGCGAGGGGTCAGAGCCCTGGAGCGAGGGGTCAGAGCCCTGGAGCGGGGGTCAGAGCATCGGGCGGGGGTCAGATCCGCGGGAGCGAGGGTCAGAGCCTCAGGAGCGGGGGGGTCAGAGCCTCGGGAGCGCGGGGTCAGATCCGCGCCACCAGGCCGCCCATGACCGCGCCGTACAGCACGCTCATATACGGGTTGGAGGTTATGGGGCAGGTCCCGGTCGCGCATCCCACGAAGTAATAATAGAGATAGCCGGCAGCAGCGCCAATGCCGATCCCGATGAGCAGTTTCCAGGGAATCGATTTCAATCTACCTGACTGTTCCTGTTCCGTTGTGTTCATGCGCTACTCCCGTATCGCGCCCATGGGGCAGAAGCCGATGCACGCGCCGCATTCAACGCACTTGCTTTTATTGATAGCAGGCAGGCCGTGGCCCGCCTGCTCGATGGCGCCTTCCGGGCAGAACCGCACCGCAGGGCAGGCGTGATTTTGAGGGCAGCTGTGCTTGTCAACATGCATGGTTCATTTCTCCTTTATATAAACGGGCACGGCAGATCTTTCGGGGCCGAGGGAAATCATCCCGGAGAGGCTATCGGTCATTTTCTTCAATTGTCCGGTAAAAAAACGGCTTAAAGCGAATAGTAACATCATGTCCCGCTCCTGAAAAAAATTTTCTCTGTGCTCCCCGGGTTGGATGCTTGTAAGTCTATTACCCGGCAAATCATCAACCCGGAGGACACAGAGATTACGGAGGTTTTAAGCAGTATCCAGTACTTTTCTTCTGTTCCTATGGTAATTAAGAATATAATGAAATACTTAATAATCGTCAAGTAAAAAATTGTCGTAATTTGACAGGCCCGCAAACGTGTGCGGGCCTGTCGCGTTTGCGGGCTATCGGGGGGATTATTTCTCCAGCTCTTTCCTCACCATTTCGTCAACGCGCCCGGCGGGCAGGAGCTTGATGATCCTGTATTTGAGCGTGGACGGCGCGATGAGGTAGCGCAGCCGCGGCTTCACTTTCGTCAGGGCCTCCTGTACCAGGCGCGCTATCAATACCGGCTGCAGTCCCGTGCTCTTTCCTTTTTTTATCGCGTGCTCCCCGAGCCGGCGTGCTATCCCGGCGAAGGGCTCGGTTCCGCCGCCCTGAAGCATCTTTTCTCCCTTGTCCCAGATGGGCGTGGCCACGCGGCCCGGCTGTATAATGACGACCTTCACGCCGCACAGGAGCATCTCCCTCCTCAGGGAGTCGGCGTACCCTTCCAGCGCAAACTTGCTCGAGCAGTAAGGCCCGAAAAAGGGCGTGGCAAAGAAGCCCGAGTCGCTCGAGATCATGACAATGCGGCCGGCGGATTCCATGAGCAGCGGAAGGAAGGCCCGCGTCACCCGGTGCACGCCGAACAGGTTCACGTCGAACTGGCGGAGGAGGTCTTCGTCCGTGACGTCGATCAGCGGACCGGCAACGGCGATGCCCGCGTTGTTCACCAGGCCGTAGAGCCCCGTCTTCCTCCGCGCCACGAGGGCCGCGGCCGCCTTCACGTCCTTTGCGCTCGTCACGTCAAGGGCCACCGGCTCGATACCGGGTATCCGGGCGAGGTCTGCCAGGTCGCCTTTCTTCCTTGCGCACGCGTACACGCCGAAGCCCGAGGACGCGAGCAGCTCCGCACAGGCCCTGCCTATCCCGGTGCTCGCGCCAGTAATTAACACCCATTTTTTGTCGGTCATCATCAAGCTCCTTAACTATTCACTATTAACTGTATTTCAGTAGCAGAGCAGCGCTTTTCTTCTCTTCTTCCTGAACGCCTTTATTCCCGGCGCGATCGCCTTCTTGTATTCCTTCCACTGCCGGCCCTCGCGTATAAAGACCCGGAAGCGGTCCGTGCCGGCAAGGGCGTCGATGTCGTAATAGGGCCCGAACCGGACCCAGCTCGCCCGGTAGGGATAGGCTTTCATGATCGCGCTGATGATCCGGTACGCCGCTTCGGTGGGACTGAAGGTGCCGCCGGTGTAAAATATCTGCACGCCGCCGCAGCGCGAGCCGGCATATTTGCTGGATGAAGGGGTAAAATAGACCGGCTTGAACATGAAGTTCTTCAGCCGGAGCTCGTTCAGGGCGTTACAGAGCGTCTGCGGGTCGATCCAGGGCGCCCCTATGTATTCAAAAGGCTTGGTTGTTCCGCGCCCCAGCGAAAGGTTGGTCCCTTCCAGGAGCACGACCGCCGTGTACACTATGGCGGACTCGTATGTCGGGAGGTTGGGAGAGGGCGGGATCCAGGGCAGGTTCATGTCGCTGAACAGCATGCCCCTGCGGTACCCGCTCATGGAGATGACCCGGAGCTTCACGCGGGGCCGGAACTCCCTCCGGTAGTAGCGAGCCGCCTCGCCGATGGTCATGCCATAGAGGAACGGGGCAGGGTAGGCGCTGACGTACTGCGTGGTGTAGCGTTTTTCCAGGTAAGCGCCGTCCACGCCGAGGAACCCGGCGGGGTTGGGCCGGTCGAGCACGATGAGCTCGCAGTCCTGGCCGTCGAGGGCGTCGACGATGTCTTTCAGGTTCGTGATGTAGGTGTAACAGCGCATTCCCATGTCCTGTATGTCGAATATGACGAAGTCCGCACGGTCGAACAGCAGGCGCAGGGAGTAGCGGTTCATGCGATACAGGTTGTAAATTTTACAGGAGATGGAGCGGTCGTACCATGACAAGCGGTTGTCTATATCGTTCATGTAGCCGTACACGCCGTGCTCCGGGGCCAGCACGGTTTCGATTTTTATGCCCCGCTTCCTTAACAGCGTGATGTTCTGGCTCAGGTTGAAGTCGAACCCGGATTGGTTCGTCACCAGGACCGCTTTTTTTCCCGCGTACTTTCGCGCCGGCCACCGCACGAAATTTTCCAGCCCGGTGCGGACCCTGCTACCGCCGTTCAGGTGATAGTTGATGCGGGGGGAGCAGGCAATGCAGGAGAACAGCATGATTCCTGCTGCAAGCACCGCCGGAGTTCTCATTTTTTCCCGTCCCCCTCGACCGGTTCGGGGAATCGCCCCGGAGGGGGCGCGACTGAATACATCCAAACTCATCAACCTGTCATGCCCCCTGTCCCCAGCGGGGGCACATGGAATGAATATAATCTTGATAATTCTGTTTCAATTTTACATACCGCTCCTTTGTCCGTGCCCCCTCCGTGGGGAGGGGTGTGTTCTGCTCCTTCATGACAGCCCTTCCCGGGGGAGCGAAGGTTGCATATTTTCGGGCATGTAAAATCCCCGGTCAACAATTATTCGTAAACCTGCTTGACATACGGGAGCGTGACGGTAACCTTCTGGCATTCGCGGGGACCCGCACGACGCGGCCCGCCCGCACCGGGACGGAATGGAATAGCCATGAAAACAAGAAGTAAAAAAATACTGCTGCTGCTTCAGATGACCGCGCTTCTCTTCTCTACCTGCGGCCTTACAACCGAGCGGGAGCAGAACATCCTCGCCCAGTACAGCGACAGGAACCGCGACAAGTACGCGGACCTGCTGGTCGAGGAGCCGCGGTACACGACCACCGGCGTCGAGTATCACCGGAAATACTACCGGCACCTCATAGGCATCGCCGGCGACATCGTCGACAATAAAAAGCTCCAAGTGGAAAAGGCGAGCGTCGGCTTTTACTACGACAGGATATCGGGAGAGCGTCGCAAGCTCTACCTTGGCCTGGACATCGCCGCGTCCGGGGCATTCTCCCAGCCCTACGAGGCGGTCGCGGTCTCCCTCATCCGCAAAGATTTGAAGGAAATCGTCCAGACCGTCAACTCCTGCCGCTCTATTTTTGACGAAGCCGAGGTCGTGGGTATGGTGATCGGATGGCGGTGGACGGCGGCGGGAGCGGGAGAGCGCGTGAACGTCTGGATCCTGGAAAGCGACCTGCTGAAGTTCGAGGACGGCATGCTCACGTTCGACGAGCTGGTCCAGCGGAGCACCATAACCAGCACGATCGGCAGGGTCATCAGGCTGCCGTTCTAGGCCTGGAGCGGGGCTGAAAAAGGCCGGGAGTGGGCGGTTGTGAAAAATGCCGGGCTTAAGCCCGGCATTAACAGAAGGATATCGTTCCTGGAAAGTTTCTATGCTGATGGGGCAGGTTTAAACCTGCCCTGCAATTTCAGCCAGCTCCTTCACCAGCGTTTTCATCTCCATCATCGTGCCTACGCTTATACGGAACCACTCCGACTGGACCGGGCCGGTATAGTGGCGCACCAGTATCTTCCGCTCCTTGAGCGTCTCGTAAATCTCCTTCGACGAGACCTTCGGGTGCTGCACGAAAATGAAGTTCGCGCGCGAGGGCACCACCGTGAACCCGAGCGCCGCCAGGCTCTCCTCCAGGTACTCCTTGTTGCTCACCAGCATCTCGTTGTTGTAGTTGAACCCGCGTTTGTCCTTCAGGGCCGCCACGGCCCCGGCGGTCGCGATCATGTCGACGTTGTAGGAGTCCTTGATCTTCATGAAGCCCCTGATGATGCCGGCCGGGGCCACGGCAAAGCCGATCCGGAGGCCGGCCAGCGAGTAGGACTTGGACATGGACTGCGTTACAATAACGTTGTCGAATTCCGACGCGAGCTCCACCGCGCTCCCGCCGTAGAAGTCGACGTATGCCTCGTCCACGACCAGGAGCCCCTTGTACTTGCCCAGGAACGAGCGGATCTCGCCCACCTCGCAGTAGGTCCCGGTCGGGTTGTTCGGGTTCGCGATGATCACCAGGTCGCGCTTCTTCTTCAGAAAGCCGGCCAGGTTGTAGGAGAAGTCCTTGTTCAGGGGAACGGTGTCGTACGCTATCCCGTTCATCTCGGCAAGGGTCGAGTAGAGCGCGTAGGACGGGTAGGCGAAGGCCGCGAGCCCGTCCGGCTCGATGAAGCCGCGGAAGATCAGGGTGAAGATTTCGTCCGAGCCGTTTCCCACGAACACGCATTCGGGGTCGATGCCCTTCGCCGCCGCGTAGGTTTCGCGGAGCACGCGCGCGGTCGGGTCCGGGTACCGCTTCAGCGTCTCGTTCGCCGCGGCCCTGATCGCCTCCAGCACGGCCTTTGAGGGCGGGAAGGGGTTCTCGTTGGTGTTGAGCTTGATGAAGCTCTCCAGCCCCTGGGGCTGCTCGCCGGGGATGTATTCCGCGGCCTCCCTGAGCCGCGTGTTCCAGTATTTTGTTTCGCCGTTTTTTGCCATGTGATCCTCTATGGAAATAGTTAACAGTTAATAGTGAAAAGTGAATAGTTAAGGTGAATTTTCATTAACTATTCACTTTATTACGTCGAGCACCCCGTTTCCCCGGCTCGCACCGGGTGCGCAGCGCCGACAAGCTCGTCCAGGCTCCCTATTTTCTCTGCCGCCATGTAGCTCTCGAGCTGCCCGACGAGTGAGGCCGACACGCCCGGGTCCACCATGTTCATGGTGCCCACGGACACGGCCGAGGCGCCGGCCATGATGAATTCCAGCATGTCCTCGAGCGAGGCGATGCCCCCGAGCCCGATCACCGGGATCTTTACTTTCTCGTACACCTGGTACACGGCCCGTACCGCGAGGGGCCGTATGGCCGGGCCGGACAGGCCGGCGACCCTGTTCTCGAAGTGCGGCCGCCGTTTCTTCACGTCGATCTTCATGCCCAGGAAGGTGTTCACCGCGGACACCGCGTCCGCGCCCAGCTCCTCGGCCCGCGCCGCAAAGGCCGCGATGTCCGACACGTTGGGCGACAGCTTCACGATGAGCGGGCAGCGGCTCGCCTTCCGCGACTTCTCCACCACCTCGGTGAAGCGGCCGAGGTCCGTTCCGAAGACCATGCCCCCTTCCTTCACGTTGGGGCAGGACACGTTCAGCTCCAGGGCGGCGACGCGCGGGTCCGCGGAGAGCTCGCGGCACAGGTCCGTGTTCTCCTCCACCGAGTGGCCCGCCACGTTCGGTATCACGGTGGCCCCCTTTCCCGCGAGGAAGGGGAGCTTCTCGGTCAGGAAGCGCTCCAGGCCCACGTTCTCCAGCCCGATCGAGTTGAGCACCCCGGAGGGGGTCTCGAGGATCCGGTTGCCCCGGTTCCCCGGCCTTGGCTTGAGCGAGAGCCCTTTCGTGAAGATGGCCCCGAGCTTCGCCAGGTCGATGTAGCCGGCCAGCTCCTCGCCGTACCCGGCCGTGCCGGAGGCGACGGTCACCGGGTTTTTCAGCAACAGGCTGTTTATTTTTACCGAAATGTTCATGGAACGCCGTGATTTCGTCACGTGTTATAGCGGGGGAGCGGCGGAGTCAAGACTTTTATGGGGAAGCGGGAGCGTGTTTGATCAGGAATGCCCGTGCTTTCGCGCCGCTCTCATGTTCGCGTCTATCACCCGGTACAGACCGGCGGGTCCGTGGGCTGCGTTTCGTATCCGCGCCCGGAGGAGCGAGATGTCCATGAATATAAGGGCGAGCGGCATGAGGATCGAATGCACCAGGTAGAACCGGTAGAGCGCGCTGCGCGCCGTGTCGAGCAGCTTGAGCATCGTCTCGTCCATGCGGCGGTGGCGGAATATCTGGTAATAGACCTCGGCCACGATCTGCAGCGCGCTCGGCCCTCCCGTGAAAGCGAATACGATCCCCTTCAGGCCCGGCAGCCCGCGCCGGATGTCGTCGTTCAGCTGCTGGCCTATCGCCCTGCGAAGCGCCCGGGCATACTCCCGCAGGGGCGGTTCCACGCCCATGTCGGCGGCCAGGTAATCGAAATGATAGCGGTGATAGCGAAGCGCCTCCGCAATGATTGCGGACCAGCGGCGCCGGGCGCGGGCCAGGTACAGTGCCAGTACCGCCGTGCACGCGCACGCGCCTGCGATACCCGTTATGATGCAAAGCAGATTCCGCGAAACCACTCCTGGTCCTCCCTGCGGCATTACCTTCTTCACTAGGAGATAACGAATGCCGGCGCAACCATTTTCCGGTGCCGTCTGCAAAATTATAAGACGCCTGTCCGGCTGAATAAACAGGCACCGGCATGGCCGGGAGACCCGTGCCGGGCGGGAGTTTTATTATTGACATTCTTTTTATATGCGGATAGTTTCCTAATCTCTTAAATCCATCTGAATTAATTCTATTGAACCGTGTGCGGTGCTTTACAAAACCCGTTGGATATCGATTTTTTTTATTGGAGACAGGCCATGTTCATGAAAAAAGCGTGCATCATGATAATCGCTTTACTGTTCCCCGTAGTCACCATTCTTGCCGGCGATCCCGCGGGCGAGTTCGGGAAGATGATCAAGGATATCTATAATTTCGCGCCTTCGAAAGTTTCCGACGAGGTACGGAAGGCCAAGGCGGGAGAGATGGACAAGCTCTGGGACCTGGTAGGGTCAAACAAGGGAATCTATCTGCCCCTGCTGAGAAAAGAGCTGCAGGCGCCGGACAATAACCCGTTTTTTTATTTTGACGGCTCAATGCTGCTGCTGAAACATTCGACCAGGAAGGACGATTGCGAGACCGCCGCAGGCGCCATTGCCAGGTCGGACCTCGATGACATCCAGGGTTATAATTATTTTCAGGTTGTCCACGGGCTTGCCTGCATGAATGTCGACGTGTATCCCGCGGTTGATACCATGCTGAATTCGCCCGATCTGAAGGTCTTTGTCGCCGACCATGTGCTCACCCTTGGGCAGAATTATTCCGTGCTCTATTGCCTGCTCTGCATGGATGAAGGCGTGTACATGGACCGGCTCATCCGGAGACTGAAAACCGAGAAACATCCTGAAACCGTTAAGACAATTATAATGGCCATAGCCTATACCGTGACCGACAGGGGGCAGAAGGCGATTGCCGATTACATGGAATCGTGCAGGAACCGCGAGCTGAAAGAGTACGCTAAAACCTACAGCGTGCTTGAGACCAAAAAGAAGCTGCCGGAAAAAGAGGTCAAATCGAAGAGAAAATTCTTCCGCACGTTCCTGGACGACTTCGTGAACAGGAACTACGGGTCCAGGGAGTACGACTTCAAGGAGTATGCCGGGGACGCGTATTACCTGGTGAAAAAAGAAGACTATCCGAGGATCAAGGCGCTGCGGAAGGCCCAGGCGCAGAGGGTGAGCGACGAGGCGCTCGGCGAAATCGATTTTTTAACCATGCTGCTGCAATACTCGTTTACGTCCGGAGATTGACGCTTCCCATGGCATTCGCACTGTAATAATTGCCACAGGAGATTTGTATGCGAACTATGTTTGTTGTGCTGTTCCTGCTCGCTGCCGTGATTTCGGCGGGGGCCGGGACAAAAAGCAGGCTCATCGATGACATCGACAGGCTTGTTCTTCGATACGAATTCGATAACGCGGACGCGTCAAAGCCGGATCCGAAAAAAACGGACCCGGAGAAACTGTCGGCGATACTCGACACGAAACCCGATGAGCTTTCCGCATCGATTGCAGCGCAGATTCAGAAAAATCCCGCAGAATCCTACGCGCAGATTATCCGCGTGCTCGGTTCTCCCGGGCTCGCGGATCCGGCACTCTCCGTGTACCTGTGGGCCCTGAGCCATACAAGGCACGAGAAGTCCGCGGATGATATAATCGGCCTGGCACAAAAGAACAGGGATATCAGCGTAAAGTCGGTTGTCGATGCCCTGGACAGGATCGGCACGGAAAAAGCTAAAGACTATTTATTCGGCATGATCGGCAAAAACAAGGACGACAACGTCACATTCGCCATCCTGTCCTCCCTTGCCGGGCACAAGTATGCCAGGGCATTGCCGCAATCCGGCCTCTATCTGAAGGAAGACATGGACGAGAGCTACTGGAAGATGATGATCGTGTTCGGAAAATACGGGAGCGCCTGCGAGCAGTTCCTCATGGGTAAAATCAACGACCCTGACCGTACGGTGCGATACAATTCGATCTTCCTGCTGGGAAATGTCCTGCTCTATCCCGGCATCGCTCCCGTGGTGATGCAGCAGTATTGGGACGAGAAGGACGCCGGGATCCGCAGGCTGATGCTCACCGTGTCGATCAACCTCCTGCACGACATGGACGCGGTATTCGGGTTCCTGGGTAAAGCCGCCGAAACCGAGAAGGACAGGGAGACGGCGGAGATGGCGCGAAAATACGCGGCTGACAGGGCGATGATCGAGAAAAAGATCGCCGACTACAGGGGAGCGAAAAAGGTAAACAGGAAAGAGTTCCGGAAAGAATACGACAAGTCCATTAAGTCGCTCGGGAAAGAATGCGATTATTACGCCGTCAGCATCCTGAGCGATATCAGCGATGAGGCCAGCCTGGTCAGGATGCGGGAGAATTTTCTTTTAAGAAACTCGGATGAATGCCTGCTCGATCTCAACAAGCTGAACCTGCTGATACTGTATAACAGGTTTATCGTGAAGAAATGAGCGCCGGGCAGGCGGCACAGTGTATATGGTACAGGAACAGGTAAAACTCAACCGGCTGTTGAACCGCGTCCCTCTCTACGAGATCGCCCGCATACTCTTTTCCAAGTCCAAGGCCGAGGCCAAGGAGTTCTCCCGTGTCGTGCTGCAGCAGGTCTATTTCACCTTCAACCAAGCGCTGTTGCTGCTGACGGTACTGGCCATCCTGATCATCGCGCGCTCCTGCACCGCGGTGGCGACCGAGACGGCGGTCATGAAATACAACCGCGAGATAGAGGCGCTCGAGCTGATGGGGATCCCGGCGGTCGACTTCGTGTTCGCGCCGCGGATACTGGCCGGCGCGATCAGCAGCTTCTGCATGTCCTTCGCCTTCGTCATCATAGCATTTTTCGGGACCTGGCTCTCCAAGAACTGGTTCGCGGCGATGTCCCTCCGGCACCTCTACAACGAGATCTCGCAGGCGATAACCGCCGCCGACATCGTGTATTTCATCCTGAAGACGACCATCGTGGGCGCCGGGATCTTCTGGATCGCGTGCGCCAAGGGGCTCTCGCTGGGCCGGGGCTCGTTCGAGGTGCCCGTGGTCGCGATGCAGGCGGTGGTCGACGGCTTCATCTGGGCCTTTGCCACGCATATATTTTTTGCCTCGCTGTTTATCATGACGCACGGATTCTACCTTTTCTAGGGAGCGGGAATGGCGAACGCGCTGTTATCATTCAGGGACGTGGTCGGGGTCTCGCAGGAAGGCCCCCTTGACCCCGCTTTCCCCGTGAGCTTCGAGCTGATGCAGGGGGAGATCGGCGTGATCAGGGGCGGCATCAGGGCGTCCTCGCTGATACGCCTGGCCGCCGGCAGGGGGATCGTCATGAAGGGGGCCATGAGCATCATGGGGAATGCCGTGGGCGCGGGCGACGACCCGGCCCGGTATCTCTCCCTCAATTTCACGAAGAAGTTCAGGTCCTCCCTGGGGTTCTGCCACGGCTTCGGCGGCCTGATCGCCAACATGAGCATGGTCCAGAACGTCATGCTCCCCGCCCATTACCACTCCGGGCTCAAGGCCATCAGGCCGTTCTACGAGCTGGCGAAGGAGCGGCTGCGGGAGATCGGCGTGCCGGAGGAGATGTGGGTGCTGCGGCCGTGCGACGTCCCGCACGAGTTCCAGAAGCGCGCGCTCCTGGCCCGCGCGGTCATCCACCAGCCGGTCATCCTGCTCCTGGACGAGCCCACCAACGCGATACCCTGGAGGGAGACCCACCGGATCGTGTCCTGGATACTGAAGCAGAAGGAGACGGGGAGGGGCGTCCTGGTGGCGACCAGCAACGATCCGTTCGCGGGGCTCATCGGCGACTGGATGGTGGACCTTGACACCAATACGATCATTAACGGCAATGACGCGATACAGCGGCACCTGGGGGACCTGGCGTCCCGCGGCAGCGCCCTGCTGAAAAAACAACTAAAGGCGGGTGACGGCAATGCATAATAAGGCACTGATCGGAACGATATTCATCACGCTGGTCTTTATCGGCAACGTCCTCTACATCGGCAAGAAGAACCTCTGGTTCGAGCCGAAGAACAGGTACTGGACCGTGCTGAAATACGGGGAGGGGCTCCGCGAGGGCACCCTGGTCACGTTCAACGGCATCAAGATGGGCGAGGTGTCGGAGCTCAGCGTGAACGACGACA
>Ga0116156_10000791_pt1 | contig 32583 bp, 23 predicted proteins | sample AD_UKC045_MetaG_FD_89891 | JGI IMG/M metagenome (GOLD analysis project Ga0116156, IMG submission 89891) | Active sludge microbial communities of municipal wastewater-treating anaerobic digesters from USA - AD_UKC045_MetaG | ecosystem: Engineered > Bioreactor > Anaerobic > Digestate | place: USA...
ACCCCCAATAACAACAGCATACCGCTATACACCAGATGAGTATAGGGATAGTTCTCATAAAAATCCGGAAAGGTAAATTCGATCAGGTAACAACCTGAGCTTTCACTTCTTCCGCTGCAAGGAAGGATGCTTGGCGAGGAGTTATTTACCTGGAAACCATAGACGATGTCGGCTTTTCTGCAATTCAATACGGTAACGGTGTAACCAGAAGGGAACTGATTTTTGGGAAACAATTCTTGCGTCATCACCATGAGTGAGTCATGATTAAAAACGAATTCATTTTCAAGGATGAGCCGAAATGTGCCTTCTTTCGTTTCGGTAACAGGCAATACACGAGAGGTAACGTCACCCGACTGCAGCAGCAATCGATGACCAATGTCACGGATAATGAGGTTCACTTGTTTCGCCTGTAAGTCGCGGTCGGAATGTTTTGTGAAAGACGAAGCGATAAGAAAGATCGCCAGCAAGATGATGGCAATGCCGTACCTCACCACGAATCGGTGACTGAAGAAGCTGGTAAAAACAGAATTTACACGCATTTACATTTCTTTTTACAATTCATTTACAAGGACTGATAACGCAGCAGCGTACGTTTGGTCCCGATAGATATCGGGAGTGAAATTAAAACAATTTTTATTTATGAAGCTTTTCAGGAAATCATTTAACAACAGTTTAACAATCTCTTTTTTACTTTTAACAATTCCTCCATTGTTCTCCGCTTACCATAGACCGGAAAATGAAAATGCTGTTTCGGCAAGTTTAACATCTTCAATACCTGTTGCGAATGAAAAATATGTGATTGATAAGAAGGAAAGTAGTGTAACATGGAAATGTTCAATGTCATTTGCTAAGAAGGGTGGACATAACGGATACATCTCTCTATCAAAAGGTGAATTGACGGTTGACAATGGTCAACTTACGAGTGGTACAGTTGAAGTCGACATGAATACCATTGCAGATGAAAAGCATGCGAGTGACAATGACCTTATTGAGCACTTAAAATCGCCTGACTTTTTTGATGTTGAAAAATTTCCAATCTCCAAATTTGCTATTGTTAAGGTTGTATTAGCAGAGGGTGGAAACATAAATGTTACCGGGATAATGACCATTAAAGGTATCATGCAGACGATTACGATTCCAGCCAAAGTAGAGGTGAAGGGCGGAGTGGTTACTGTGAATGGGAAGTTGACTATTGATCGCACGAAATGGGATATCACCTATAAATCTGGAGCGTTCTTCGCTGATTTAGCAGACGAAGCGATTTCGGATAAGATTGAATTGGAGATGAAAATTGTAGCAAAAAAATAACACTTGTAATCGTGATCATTATTTCATTCTTCTAAAACCAAAAATATTATGCGTTTACTACATCTGACTTTATTGTATTGTGTGATGAACATCTTTTCTTGCGATACAGCTTTGGAATATCCAACATCAACTTCGGCAAAGAATTTAAAATCCATTACGGCCAATCCGGTCGCATCAAATGGTGTTGCGTCAGGAGCAACCAACATCATCTTCCAATCGAAGGATGGTGGACAGACCTGGCAAGACATCAGCGCAGGTTTGCCTGAAAGTGAACAGCCTCAGGATTTTTTTGTAGGAGAGACCGAGCTCTATTTAAGTGCAGGGAATGAAATGTATTACAGTAAAAACAATCTTAAATCTCCGGTGTGGGAAAAAGATAATGTTCTTTATCCAAAAAGCACTTCGATTGATTTCAATCGTTCAGGAGTGAATATCGTGGAGTCAGAAGGTGTTCTCATCGGCAAGGATCAAAAAGGAATCAAACGTTCTACAGACAATGGCGAACATTGGCGTTGGGTAATCAGCGAAGGCGGAGTGGGTATAGCAGTTGAAAATATCAAAGGAGGATTTGCTGCAATAACGTATAACACAATCAGCAAAACCAGAAGGATCCGAATATCAATGGATAAAGGAAAAACCTGGAAAGCTATTGATGCAGGACTTCGACCTTCTTTGTCCATCGCATCCATTAAACAGGTGGGCGAATATTTACTATGTGGCCATCCGGATGGTATCTTCAGGTCGTCTGACATGGGTAAGACATGGAATATGGTTCACTCTAAGTTTAATTCTGATAAAACACCGAATAATCTTGACTTCACCGTTAATAAAAGAGTGTTTACGTTATATGTCTCTGGCAATATCGTGTATGCTTTGTTGAGAAATGGAGGGTGTTGAAGTGGATTGCTTGTTGACTAACCTGAAAAAAATAGCAATGATATGGTACTTCGGAATTCTTTATTTTATCTGAGCCTCGTGGCTACCAAACATCACAACATCTCCTCTTCTTATTTTTTTTCTTCTTTGCGTTTCGATTGAACCATTTACCTTAATCTGCTGATCATCGATTCGAATTTTCGCTTCACCCCCTGTGTCTACCCATCCTAATAGTTTGATTACATTTTTAAGTTCGATGTATTCTTCAGATTCTTTCAGGTTGAATGTCTCCATTGGTTTCTTGATTTTAGCGATTGGCGATTGAGAAACTATTTAATAACCTCACTAACCAAAATTGTTGGGGCTACATTCGTGTAATTCGCGAAGTCTGCTCGTATCACAGTTAGATTTGGGGCAATGGCAGCCTGATACTCGCTGAGGATCTTTACATAAAATGTTCCGATTGCCATATACGGTAAAGACTGGTTGGGAACGCCACTGGCAAGTCCCTTTTCAATGGTGTATTTAACCAAATTTGAGCCTAAATACCCGGCAACCATTGGCATGTGTTTCGTTTCATACTACTCCATATTGAATGTTTTACCTTCCGCAAAAGGATACATAACCGATACTTTGATTAATCCTTTTTCATCAACAGTAGTGTTGTTTTTTTCCTGACCAAATGATGCAAAACCTGCATTTAAAAGTAATAGCAAGAGGATGAGTTTAAATTTGATTTGAATTTGTTTTAGTTGTTGAATTTGACTTGACAAGATTTTCAATTTAAATCGTCATATCCAAAGGTCTGAAGAAGGCCTCTATTTACAAAACGGTATTTTTTAGTTTGAATAAGAACAAGTTCTATTCCCCAATACAAACTGGGCTCTAATAGATTGTCAATACGTTGGATGGATCGCAAAAAGAAAAGCGAAAAGAACATACTAACCTTCTCTAAAAGAAATGAAATATTTCGAAGGTTTATAGGCGCTTATTGGTTTTACGAAGGTAGGTATTCTCTTTGCGCTCGTCAGAAAATAGTATCGCTCGTTATCGAGTATTTATCTGTAAAGGTCCGTGAATGTCAAACAGCGTGGAAGTAGTTTGTAGTGCCGCTGTTGGTAATGGTATAGCTTTTTGATTGATGGTGGGATTTGATGGGATAGCATGCTCCTTTTCAGATGAACAGAAGTCTTCAGAAGGTTTAATTTGTTGCGCGTTGTTTTTCTGGCGACACTTTATAGTCGCTGTGAGATTAGTGAAACATTACCGTATTATAATGCTGCGGACTTTACTCCATTGTGGAATATTGATACGCTTAAAAGTCCAATTCATCAAATCGCTGAATTTTCATTTATTGATCAAGACAGTCAACGCGTGTCAAACGAAACGTTTGATGGTAAAATTTATATCGCGAATTTCTTCTTCACCTCTTGCCCAAGCATGACGGATAATCTGAAATCTGGAGCAGACCAATTTAAAATCAATAAAGACGTTCTGTTTATTTCGCATTCGGCTACACCTTGGATTGACTCGGTCAAGCAATTAAGTGAGTTCGCTTCACAACACGCTATTCAATCTTCACAGTGGCATCTTGTTACAGGAAGAAAAGAAGAAATTAATTTGTTAGCGCGAAGATCATATTTCGCAGAAGAAGAAATGGGACTTACGAAAGACTCTACTGGATTTGTACACATAGAGCATTGCCTGTTAATCGATCGGGAACGGAAAATTCGTGGAGTATACAATCGAACATTGCCCCTTGAAATGGAGCGATTAGTTGAAGATATTAAGGTACTCATTCAGGAGTAATTAACGGCTTTCACATTTTCTGATTCGTATCATTTAATTACCTTATATATAAGCTTGAATTTTGCTCAAGATGTAGCACGGTGCCGAGTATAGCTTCATTACCATCCTTTATCAACGCGGTAAATGTCTTTGCCCGAGATCCTGCCGAACCTGTGAGGAGAATTTTCATCTGAATTTTACTATTGAGTATTTCCTTTAATAACACATTAACGGAAACAATCAATAATCTTTATTGTTTCCAATATTGATCTGTGGCCTCTCAATTTTCACTTTGATTGGACGTACATTAAATCATAACCGGTATTCAATAATAGTAGAGCTTATTATGACGAAGATTGACTTTAAGGATATTCTAGGATGGGAAAAGAAATATAGGATACGGTTTATCAACTCGATTTCCGGATATAAGAGTGTGCATCTGGTTGGTACTGAGAATTCAAGCGGGCAAACCAACCTGGCCATCTTCAATTCCATCGTTCATCTCGGAGCCGATCCTCCGTTAGTTGGGTTCGTAATGCGTCCTGTGACGGTAGATCGGCATACCTATTCAAATATTATTGAAACGGGATATTACACGATCAACCACGTTCATAAATCATTTCTGAAGCAGGCGCACTATACTTCGGCCTCGTTTCAAAAAGAAGAATCGGAATTCGAAAAATGTAACCTAACCGAAGAGCGCCTCGAACATTTTGCTGCTCCCTTTGTAGAGGAGAGTAGAATAAAATTGGGATTGAAACTAAAGGAAGATATTCTGATCAAAGAAAATGGCACTCGCTTTATAGTAGGGGAGATACAGCATATTATCATCGATGATGAAATTATTAAGCAAGATGGGCAATTAGATCTGGAGCTTGCTCATGATGTGTGTGTAACCGGATTGAACCAATATTCTTCAGTTTCTAAATTTAAAAAACTGGAGGCTGCTTATGTGGAAACGCTGCCTGATTTTAAGGTAAAAGAGCGCGCAGATAGTGTGGTTTTCGATAAGACCGCGCAGTCGTATAACTCAAGCCTGTTGCCTTACGGCACAAACATAAGTGCACCACGAATTACAGAAACAGGAATTACTGCTTGGAAAAATTCCAGCATATCTAACTTCAATCATACTTTCACTAATAAAATTGAATCGCTGAAGAAAAATTATCAGGACTTGATTGACGAATATCACCTTAATGAAATGGTTTACGGTGCTAAAGTAAATTTTGAACCCATTATCGGTCAGGTTTATCATCTTTATGTAGGTGATAATCAAGATGAAAAGTTTCTTTCGCTGATTCCTCCTAAAAGTTGGAAGAAGGAGCATGTCGGTTCATTTAAATTGAATCATGAAAAAATATGGGAGCGTCTGCAAGATTGAACATCTGCAAACAGCTTGAAGTCTAGCGCAATGATTTAGACAAATGCGTAAATAAAGGATGACTGATCTTGAGGAATACTTTACAGCGTACTTCGTACTGAAGACTTGACTGTAATCTGATCTTTCTTTTAACTGACAATTATGTATCAAGTTGCCCCAAAAAATCAGAGGCTACTGTAAGATGACTGTTTCGCTTTTGTTCATCCATTTTATCAAACGTCCTTACCAACATGCTCAGGCGCGGATTTTTCAAAAAGAAGTCGCGATGAATACACATGAAACGCCAGAATAAACCATCCCAGATTACCTGCCAATCTCCTTTTTGAAAGTCGCTCATTTTCATAAGGTAATTGCTTCCACTGATATAAGGTTTAGTAGCCATCAATCCGCCATCAGCAAATTGACTCATCCCGTACACATTCGGAACCATTACCCAATCGTATGCATCGATGAATAATTCCATGAACCACTGATACACTTCATCTGGATCAAACTCGCAAAGCAACATGAAGTTTCCCAAAACCATGAGCCGCTCTATGTGATGGCAGTAGCCTGTATCCAGTATTTTTTTGATTGTGTTGTCAATAGGTAAAATTCCGGTTGTTCCATTCCAAAAGCTTTTTGGGATTTTCCTTTTAAACTTCCAGAAGTTTTCCGTGCGCTGCAGTGTCCCTTGAGATGCGTACATACCCCGAATGAATTCACGCCATCCTACTATTTGCCGGATAAAGCCTTCTGTTGAGTTTAACGCGATTTCTTTTTTTGAAGCAATGAGAAGTGCTTGGTGTATTATTTCTTTTGGAGTTAATAACCCGGCATTAAGCATCGGAGTGAGTACGCTGTGGTTCAAAATGCACTCCTGCGCCACCATCGCATCTTCATATTCACCAAACGATTCAAAACGCGTAGTTAAAAACTGGTTTAGCCATTCACGACTTTCATCAAAAGTAGTAGGGTAGACAAAAGATGAATTACTACTACCGGGGTTATCTTTAAAATTCTGCTCAACGTATTGTACAGCTTCCAGCCAATAACGGTTAGGCTCTGGAAAAGTAGTGGCCGGAGGTTTTTTGCCTTTTGGATACTTCAGACGATTCTCACTATCATACGTCCATTTTCCTCCCTTGGGTATATTATCATCCGAAATTAAAATTTTGAATCGCTTACGTTGCTCAATATAAAAATCTGTTTGATGGAATTTTTTTCTAGAAGTAAAATACGATTGAATCTCTTTGGAAGAGAGCATAAAGCCGGGTGACTCATAGCGAACTTGAGCTAGATCAAGTCGGACACATTGAGCAACTATTCTTTTTTCAAGATTATGATCTATTGTATCGCAATGATGAATCTGCGTTACACCTTCTTCTTGAATCGATGGTATAAGGTTTCGTATATCCGATAAAGGTTCATGTGATTCCACATAGCGCACTTCGCAGCCATTTTTAATAAGGAAGGACTGATATGCCTTCATGCTGGCGCGATGAAAGATTAATTTTTGCTTGTGGAATTTATACTGATTAAAAAAGAGAAACTCCTCTACGAGCAATACTTTTTTATTATTTTTTAATGCCGGATGTTTTTCAAAAATCTGATGCGGAAAAATTAATGCCACTAAACTCATACTTGAATTTTTGCTTTACTCTGACGACACCACTCACTACAATACTTCACTTGCTCCCAAACGGCTTCCCATTTTTTCCGCCATAAAAAAGGTCGCCCACATACAATGCATTGTTTAGACGGTAGATGCTCTTTTTTTACTCCCTTCATTAACTATTTTGTAATAGGTTGGCTCATTCGCAATTCATTTTCTGAATGAATGTCTAAGATCGGATGGTATTAAATTGATTGTCTGCAGAACATCTGTAATAGGTTTTAGCTAAGAGGATTTCATCAGTTACACTTTTAAAGTAGACATACCTCCATCAACATGAAGTATTTGTCCGGTAATCCAATTCGTGTTTTGTGAAAGTAAAAATGTAGCAAGGCTGGCAACATCATCAGGTGTACCTATTTTTTTTAAGGGGTGGCGTTGGGCATTAATTTCTTTTTTCTCTTCTGTATTCAACAATGCGGCAGCGAGTGGTGTATCGGTAATCGAAGGTGCAATACAGTTAACCCTGATTTTAGGAGCAAACTCCGCAGCCAATGCTTTCGTCAGTCCTTCAATTGCTCCTTTGGATGAAGCTACCAGAGAATGGAAATTGAAACCCGATTGAACGGCAATGGTAGAAAATAGTACGATGGAAGGATTTGAAGATTTTTTTAAGTTAGGGAGCAACTCTTGAATAATCTTAACTGCACCAATAACCTGTAACTGATAATCCGCCACAAAGTCCGTTGGCTTTATTCGTGCAAACGGCTTTAGAATAACACTTCCCGGACAATACACAAGTCCATCTACTACCTCCGGGACAAAGCCAAGATCAAGTTTTTCTTCTAATACATCCAGTTTAGTATTGCCTGACAATCCTTTTAAGGAGCCTCCTTCATTTTTATTGTAGGAGCCATAAACCTGATTTTCAATTTGAATTTGTTGTTCTGCAAGAGCACGCCCTATTCCAGACGAAGCACCAATGATTACTATATTTCCCATACGAAATAAATAAACCCACAACACGCTTGATTGTTTAAGGAAGTTGAACTCTTTGATTATAACTTAGATTGGATCAAGTATTGTCTTTCATGAAAACCATTCCGGGCAAATTTCGGGATTAAAAAAGAGTGATAGGACCCTGATAGAAGCGTAAAATCGATAGTATGATTATAAAGGAAGCATGGATTCGAATTTGCGGACTCCTTTTATTATTCAACTATTAATGGGAATAAAAATCAGACTGCCAGTTTAATTCAAACCTTTGACCAAACGTATAAAGTGTTATTGCGATTTTGTTTGGGATGATTGGCCATTATTTTCCGATACAGAATTTGCTTACAGCATTTAATCAATACGTTAGATAGGTCGCGCAACAAACCAGCAACAATAATTACCGAATCATCGCTAGAAAAAAATAAACATCCCGAAGGAGATTTTTAGGTGTTTGTTGACGAAACGAATTTAGATAAAATCTAGTAGATCGTCAATGTTCCAGCAGATTCGTATTTGTTATTTTAAGTATTTATTATGCAACTCAGCGAGCACAGTATAATACACAAGGATTTTGATAGTTTTTGTTCAGATAAAGTCGGTCTAAGCTCACAAACGAATGTAGTCAAATAGACTTTTGTTATAGCCTAAAACTTGCTAGACTTTTCTTAATTGTGTTTTGTGTATAAATTGCAGTGCTAATGGTTTTTTTATAGGTAATTGAGTTCTTTTATTTTGTTGAATTCCGTTCGACTAAAACTGAATTGAGTACTGTTTTCTGTTGCAGAAAATGATGTCCTTTTTTTTCAATCATTTTAAAAAGTATTCCCGCGGCTCCCCTACCAATTTCAAAAGCAGGTTGTGTTATGGTTGTAAGGGAAGGATTAAGAAATGGTGCTGTATAGGAATTTGAAAACGTGATTACCTTAATGTCTTTGGGAATATTTAATTTTAATTCGACACAAATAGTATAGGTAGCAATCGCTAGTTTTTCTACCGATGCAAATATGGAATCCGGTCTGTTTTTTCTTTTTAATAGTTTTCGGATTAAACTGTTGTTCTTAGCATCATCCTTCTCGCACGATACAATCAACGTATTGTCTTTTTTTATTTTATTCTTTTCCAGAGCATCCAGATATCCTTTTAGACGCATATTACTGATTGAGAGCTTTTGGGATATAGAGAGAAACGCAATTCTTTTGCATCCATTTTTAATGAGGTGTTCAGTTGCTTTCAGTCCACAGTTGTAATTGTCGGTGGTAACTTTAGGAGCATCGAAATCTTCGACAATTCTGTCAAAAAAGACAACGGGTATTTCGTTGTCTTTAAGTTCGGTGAGATGATTCGTATCAGAAGTTTGTTCAGAAAGAGACATCATGATTCCATCAACCCTGCCATTTTTTAAAAGTTTTGTTATGGCGATCTCCTTTTGCATATCCTCATGAGTCAGATAAATCAACACATGGTATCCTTTTTCCTGAGCGATGGATTCTATGCCACTAATAACCGGACCAAAAAAATCATTTACTACTTCCGGAATAACAACCGCGATGGTCTTGCTTTTTTGTTTTCGAAAACTACTGGCTAATGGATTGACCTGATAGTTTAACTCTTTTGCCTTGGCCAGTACCTTGTTTTTTGTACTGCTGCTTATTTCGTGACTATCACGCAAGGCTTTTGAAACTGTAGAGAATGATAAATTCAATTCTTTCGCGAGTTCTTTAAGCGTCATGATAATAGGTTTTTAAATCGGTCCTTCTATTACCGGTCGATCACAAAGTTGATCAATATTTTAAAGAATTCCCTAAAATCTTCGACAACGTTGTCGTAAATAAATGTATTATAAAAAGCACTCGTCACTAAATTTTCAATCAATTTTGTGAAACAAAAAGCAAGTGAAGTTGAGGTTTTATTCATTCTTTCCTAATCAGTATTTTTTCACTTTTTGTAATGTAGAAGAACATAGGGAATGGAATAACTATCGTCTGACCTGTGTTTCGATTTGCTTCCTTGAACGAGTAGAGACTAACCAAAGAATAAAATGGAGAATAAAGATGTTGTTATTATCGTAAACAAAATGTTTACCGAAATTGAAAAACTCATTCCTGTATATATGGAAGTTCAAGAAGATAAAAGTATTTCGCTTGGAAATTTAGCTGTCTGTATTATCGATGAAGAGGGTAATGTTTGGGGAAAAATGTTTGGTACCAATAAAGCAAGGCTGCGGCAATCTTACAGAGTCGCCTGGACAAAAGCCAGCCAGGTTTGGCTCACTGGCATACGCACAGGAGAATATGAACGAATGGTTTTCACCAAACAGATAGGAGAAAACGCAAACGGTATTGAAGCACCTGATTTAATTGGATGGGAGGGAGGACAACCCCTTACAACGAAAAACGGAACAAAGCTTTCCGTTGGCTTTAGTGGGTTCAGAGGAATAACGGATCTTGAAATAATGCTGAAAGCACTGGCCAAAGCGGAGCAGGATTGAGATTACCAAACTAAAAATCGTAAACAATTTAGTATGCTATACAAAGCGAGTGAAAGCCGATATCAAAGAATGGAATATCGCAGATGTGGAAACAGTGGATTAAAGTTGCCTGCGATTTCTCTTGGCTTATGGCATAACTTCGGTCATATTGATGTACTGGAGAATGCGCGTAATATTTTAAGGTTATCATTTGATCAAGGTATTACTCATTTTGATTTAGCGAACAATTACGGTCCACCGGCAGGGTCTGCTGAAGAAAATTTTGGAAAGATATTTAAGGATGACTTCGTTCCGTATCGTGATGAACTTGTTATCTCAACAAAGGCAGGTTGGGGAATGTGGCCTGGCCCCTATGGGGATTGGGGATCAAAGAAATATTTGGTTGCGAGCCTTGATCAGAGCTTAAAAAGAATGGGACTCGAATACGTTGATATTTTTTATCATCATCGACCTGATCCGGAGACTCCGCTGGAAGAAACGATGACAACACTTGACCTAATGGTGAGGCAAGGAAAAGCACTTTATGTAGGCATCTCAAGTTATCAGCCAGATGAAGCAAGGAAGGCAATTGAGATATTGAAACAATTAGGCACACCTTGTTTAATTCACCAGCCAAAATATTCAATGTTCGATCGTTGGGTTGAGGGTGGATTGTTAAATGTCTTGGAACAAAATGGAGTAGGATGCATACCGTTTTCTCCGTTGTCGCAAGGTTTACTCACCAATAAATATTTAAAAGGAATACCTCTGGGTTCAAGAGCTGCCAGTCATCGGGGCAATGGAGCGATTGACGAAGATCATGTGTCGGATGAAAAGATTGCTAAAGTGCGTGAGTTGAATTTACTGGCTGAAGCACGCGGACAGAATCTGGCACAAATGGCACTGGCGTGGATTCTAAAAGACAAACGCGTTAGTTCTGTACTGATTGGTGTTAGTAAACCAGAGCAGGTATTGGACTCTATTCGCTGCCTGGAAAATTATTCATTTACTTCCGAAGAATTAAATAGGATTGATTCTATCTTGAAATAGTAATCTGTTTTGATAGGGAAGAATGGATAAGTAAAAAAAGTATTCCTATTTTATGTAGCTTCCTTTCGCAAGAGGTAGAATTTTGTATCAAGTTTAATGGGTAATGAAGATTTACTCAAGGTAATGGGAAAGGGACAGAATTTGTTTCCGACAGTATTTTGTTCATCGAGGTTCATGTTGATAGTGCAGATAACAGAATCAAGTTGAATAGCTGATTCTTTAATTCGCTCGTAACCCTCATCGGCAGAGACTGAATCGATATCGATGAGATGAACCATTCCTAAAATCCGGGCAAGCGGTCCGCGTACCTCATGGGAATTAATGTAGGCATACTCTTTTATCTTTTCGTTGCTATATTCAAGATCTATCGTAAGCGTCTTTATCTGATTTTCAAGCAAGCTGATTTGTCTTCTTAATTTAATTTTTTGCATCTGAACTTTGTATACTGTCAAAATGATTGTGAGTAAAAGGAGTGAATGAATTTTATAATGTACCATAGTAATCACATTTAATAGACGATGGCAATGCCATCTTATAAATTAGTATACCATTTTATCCGTTGTTGGATGACGAATGAAATGCGGTTCAGGTGTATAGTTCAATAATGCGTTGCCTTTGAAAGTGGACCGTATCATTAATTTTACGAATCCTTTTGCGTGCTTTCATAAGTTTTTGACGAGTTGCAAGAAGATCATTGGATACTTTGTGAAAGTTTTCCTGAAGCGTCTCTGCAATTTTCAAGAGTTCATGATTTTCAAATTTAGTGAGATCAATTTTTTTCTTTCGCATTGTCTTTAAAGGTTTTGCGTTTCTTATTTTCTAATGGATTGAGATGTAAATACCATAATTAGATAATATTTGTATTGTCTTAATCTCCTTTCAATCTTTGACTATTTAACACCATCAACAATTCCATAGTAGGCTGGCTTACGCAAATAGTCTTTGTCGAAAGGCAGTGGATAATCAGGTGCTCCAAGCCACCCGGGAATCCATGAATCAGCATCTCCAACGTTCCAGGTTGTGATACCATATTTTTGAGCAGATGGAATTGCATTGAAAGTTTTTACAACAAATTTATATTTGTCCGCTTGTTGACTTGCCAGTAAAGGTGTGAACACAAGACCTGGCACTTTATCGTTGTTTAATCGAATGTCTAATTCTGAAATGTGTACTTTTAGTCCAGTGGCTGCAGCTGAATTAATTGCCGCACTAATGTTTGCATCTGTTTGGGTGTACGTCATGTGAAACTGCATACCGATTCCGTGAATGGGTATACCACGCGTTAAAAAAGAACTGATCATGTTGGTTATTGCAATTCTCTTAGCGGAACTGTATTCGTGACCATAATCGTTATAAAACAAAAGCGCATTTGGATCGGCCTCGTGTGCATATTGAAAGCACCGGGCTATATAATCTGTACCTAGTTTTTGTACCCAGATACTATTTCGCAAAGTACCATTATCATTAAACGCTTCATTGACAACATCCCATGAAGCTACTTTTCCTTTAAAATGAGTCACTACAGTTTGAATATGATTCTTCAATATATTTTCCCATGCGGCAGAATCGCCTTGGAAATTGGTAAGCCAGGTCGGTAGAGAAGTATACCAGTTTAAGGTGTGTCCATGAATTCGTTTATTGCTTGCTTGGGCATAGCTCACTAGGTAATCTGCATCAGTCCAGATGAATGTATTCTCAGAAGGATGCAGCGCACCAAATTTCATAGCATTTTCTGCCGTGATGCTGTTATATTCAATAGTTACAACACCATTGTATTTTGTGTTGTTTTTCATGAGATTAACACCCACGGATGCTCCGATGGGGAACGGTACTTCTTTATGTAAAGATTCTATTACTACTGCGACCGGAGGAATAACGGGTATAACATTCTCATCATCGCTAGAACAGGATGTTACAAAGACCGATGTTACTAGTAAGGTAAAAATGTAATTTCTCATGATCTTTCTTTTGGTTTTTAAAATTGAACGGTGTGAATTTGTTTTTATCCTGAATTAGAATTGATAAATGAATTTTTATTCACGTTTTTAATGAACAAAATTCTTTATAGGACTCTTGAATCACAAAACGAGATCGCGATGTTTAGTATTAGGATAAAAAAACAAAACCGATCCCGAAAGCTGGATCGGTCTTGTTTTTAGTGATGTAATTTTAGTACCCAGGATTTTGTGGAAAAGTTCCTCCCATTAAATCAATCTGGTCTTGTGAAATAGGCCAGCGTACCATGTGTGGCTGCATCACGATACCAACCTCGTTAGTCTTAGCGCTTCCGAATTTTTTATAGAGATTTACGCGCTCTATTAAGACACCCATTCTTTTAAGAAGAAACCAACGACCACCTTCAAAAGCAAGTTCCCGGGCATGTTCATCCAAGACTGCATTCTGATCAATCGATGTTAAATCATAAGCATGATCGCCAAAAGCTCTGAAACGAACTTGATTGATATACCCCAGTGCTTTTGCATTTGCGTTGTCTCTACCTGAAAGCTCCCAGTTCGCTTCTGCTGCAAGCAAAAGTGTTTCGGCATAACGAACTACCATAATATCCTTGAAGCTAGCTGCTGTACCTGGAGCTTTTACAAAATCTCTGTATTTCATTACACTCCAATGATACTGTCTGAAATTATCAGGGTAAGATGATTTGGGTAACTTCTTACCGAAATAAGGAGAGCCTGGCTTATTTCCGATTATAGTATCGGGGTAAAAATAATTTGAAAAACGTTTATCTGGAGAAAGTCCGGTAACGGGATCCCAACTCATCAGACTTTTTAAGTAATTATTAGGAGTAGTCCATCCAAAACTGTTTCCTCCGTAGATATTATCCTCAATTACGTGGCTACCCGGCATCTCATAATAGCGGCACTGAAACACCGCACCGATAACAGTATTGCTACCTCCGGACAGGGCATCATTTCCTCCTAAGATTTGATCCAGCTGAGTTGTGTAAATCGCTTCTTTATGATTCACATTCGCGCCAAAAACATTTTCTATAGCTTGTAGCTGGTAGCCGCCATTCGTAATGATTTCTTCGCATTGTGCTGCCGCAGTTGACCAATCGTTTTCCCAAGCAGCTACCTGAGCACGAAGATGACGCGCAAGACCTTGGTTCACTTGACCTGCTTTTGCAAGGTAAGGTAAGTTTGCAATCGCGTAGTCCAAATCAAATTTGATTAGCCCTAGAACAGCTTCCTTGGTTGCAGGCTCGAATACCGTTGGATCAAATGCGTTTTCAGCCGTTGTTGGGATGGTGTCGATAAGAATGTTATCATACAATTGCCAAAGTTTGAAATAGGTCATTGCTCTCATTACTTTGGCTTCCGCAATCAACGTATTTTTATTTGCCGCCACGGCAAAGCTGACATTACGTGCGTTGCTGATCACCGCGCTTGCCCTGTCAATCAATTGATAACCTGCCGGCCACTTACCTCTTGGAAAGTTTATGGCGTTCATGTTGGCTTTGTAAATCTGGGCATCGTTAAATGTTCTCGTACTTCCCAAATCATCTGCGCAATACACCCAAAGATTATTTTGGGTAGTTCCGTTTGCGTCACTCACTCTTTCATACGTGCGTTGTAAGTTATAAAGACCTCCAAGCGCCACTTTCAAGCCCGCTTCGTCTTCATAGATTACATCTGAGCCAATTCTTGTGAAATTTTCTTCTTGAAGCCAGTCGTTGCAGGATGAACAAAGGACGAACAGTCCTAATATTCCAACGAGCATTATTCTTATATTTTTCATTTGTATTTTTTTAGTTAGAAGAATATAAAGTATCAATGGATTTTGTTTTTATTCCTTAATACAGTCTTTTCTATAAGCCTAGACTTAATCCAAAAATTAAGTTTCGAGTCATGGGATAAGCATATAAGTCTTGTTCTGGGCTGTATGCTTGATAATCGGTTTCGGTTATCAGGTTTTGACCTGTGACGTAAACTCTTGCCTTATTTAGTTTTAGCTTGGAGAGAAGTTTTGAAGGCAACTTGTAACCAATGGTAACATTTTGCAATCTCCAGAATGAGGCATCCTGTAACCCAATATTGAACATACCGGGAGGAGAGGTACCAGCATTCGGTTGTGGATAAAGAGATGCAGGATTTTCTGGTGTCCAATAATCTACCTTGATACCATTTCTATTTCCTCTCAAGTCGCCACCAGCAGTGTAATCGTATAAGAACTGATTGTTTCGGGTAATTCCCTGAACGGTATAGATGTCCATGGAGAAATCAAAACCTTTGTAGCTAGCATTTAAATTAAACGATCCAATCCACTTTGGATTTTGAGATGTAATATAGGCATCAGCGGCATCAATTTTTCCGTCACTATTTTTATCTTCTATTTTAGGTGTTCCCGGTTTTGGTGTTCCGTTCGTAAAAGGATCTTTGAGAGGTAAGCCTGTGCCTTCGTCAATTGCAACGGGAGCCTGTACGCCACCGATTTCCCATTTACCTGTTGCTGGATTAAAAGTGGATCCCGGATACACTTCAGTACCTTGCCACACACCAAGGTATTTTGGTTGTCGGTATATTGAAATGGGCTGACCTACGAACCAGTTGTTGGCCACATCGTCATCCTGTATTCCATCGTTATTCAAATCACCATATAAACTAATGATCGAGTTTTTGTTCATGGTAAACATGGCACCTGCCTTTACTACAAAGTCACCTTTACGAAGTAAAACTCCATCTAAGGTCATTTCAATTCCTTTGTTTTGAACTTCACCAATGTTGTCTGGTTGACTTGAATATCCGATTGAAGAATTTAGCTGTCGGTATACCAGCATGTCTGTAGTTCGCTTGTCGTAAACGTCAACACTTCCATTCAAACGTCCATCAAAGAGTTCAAAGTCTGCTCCTACGTTGAAGGTGGTAGAAGTCTCCCACTTTAGTGTTGGATTAGCTAATTGACTTCCGGGTGAGTAACCGGATACCCTTTCGGCTCCAAATAGATAATCTACTTGATTGGCAAGCGCTAAACTTCCATAGGGTGCTATTGCTTGGTTACCAACACTGCCATAGCTAGCTCTTAATTTCAAAAAAGAGATTGCTTTGACATTCGCTAGAAAATTTTCTTTGCTGATGGTCCATCCCAATGCTACTGCTGGGAAATATCCCCATTTGTTTTCTGATCCAAAAACTGAAGAACCATCTGCTCGGGCCGTTATTCCAATTGAATACTTTGATAAATAGTCGTATTCAACTCGACCTGCGATTGACAATAACCTGCGTTGATTTCCTCCAATAGTTGGAACATTAATTAATGCAGATGAGAGACCATAGATTCCAAGAATGTCATTCGGAATTTGCGAGGAAGTATTTCTGAAGTCATAATAGTTTGACTCGATCGCACTTTCAACAAGAGTGAAATTAAAATTGTGGTCTTGGATACTGGTTTTGTAAGTTGAGATATTTTCCAACTGCCATTCAGCATTTTCCTGGTAATAGATAAAACCGTTTGCTGCACCATTGGCAACACCACTTTCGGAAAGTTTGGAGTTGTAGTTTAACTCTTTATTATTCCATGATCTGCGGCTTAGATTAATTCGGTTATTGAACCCCTTGATCGGACTGATATCTACAAAAACATTCACGATGTCATTTCGTGCATTCTTTGAATTATCGATTTGATTTAAGTTCAATAATGGGTTAAAGCTCTCTTGATTACCTCCTGGCCGAACGTTGTAAGAGCCATCAGCATTGTAGATATTACCTAGTGGAGAAGCGGTAACGACTTGACGTACAATACCGGCTACATCTGGGTCGCTTGATAGAGACAATTGAAAAGAAGTGTTTACACCCACGGTCAACCATTTGGTCAATGTCTGATCCAGGTTTAATCTTACCGTAGTTCGCTCAATCTTTGTAGTAGGAACGATACCAGTCATGTTCTGGTAGTTTGTTCCGAAATACACCTTTGTTTTTTCACTGCCAGCCGAAAAGCTGATGTTATGGTTTTGAATTGTAGCCGGCTTCATCACTTCGTCTGACCAATCTATACTGCGATTTTCGGCAATGGCTGCTAATTCGTCAGCACTAAAAATGACTGCGTCCGCGCGCATAATATTTCCATTGACGGCTCTATCTGCCTCTCTTTTTAGTTGCGCAAACTCCTGACCTGTATAAACGTCAAAATTTCTTTTTGCTGTTTGCGTTCCATAGTAGCCATCGTAATTGATTGTTATTTTATCTGTCTTCCCTCTCTTTGTCGTAATCAAAATTACACCGTTGGCAGCTCTCGCACCATAAATGGCCTGAGCAGCCGCGTCTTTTAAGATATCCATTGATTCGATATCAGCAGGGTTAATGTCATTGATTGAACCGATCTGTATACCATCAGCAATTACGAGTGGATCACTTCCTGCTGAGAGCGAACTTTGTCCCCGGATTTGGATTCTTGAAGAACCACCTGGACCCGCATCATTCGTAGTAATATAAACACCAGCCACTTTACCGCGCATCATTTCTCCAATATCCAATGATGCGTTTTTTGTGAGGGTTTCCGGTTTTACAGAAGCGATGGAGGTAATAACGTCCTGCCTTTTAGTAGTTCCATAACCCACTACTACAATTTCGCTTAACGTTGCGATATCGGGTATAAGTTTAATGTTAATCGTTGTGAGATTGTTCACGGTCGTTTCTTGTACAGCATATCCGATGTAACTGATCATCAACACTGACTTTTCGCTTTCTACCGCTAGTGTGAATTTTCCATCTCTATCCGTAACTGCACCATTCATAGTTCCCTTCTCCAAAATGTTAACTCCGACAAGGGGTTGATCGGTTTCATCAACCACTGTACCTGAAACTGTAATTGAAAGTATTTCTTCTGCATTAGCTTGCGCTGAACCCAATAGAAACAGTCCCAATACAAAATGCACAAATGTATTTTTTAGAACATGTATAGATTTTCGCATAATTTTAAATTTTATTAAAAAAAAGACGCCTAGAATTGGCAGTACTTCCGTATCGCCAATTAAATTACCGTGGCCCCTTGGGCTTCGGTATCTCTTATCCTTTACACTTTAATTCTATTCATATTTTGTTAGGGTTATAGTTTGGGTTTGGATTTCTTCATTCATCGATGAATATCGTTTTAGCTATTGCATTCGTTTGCGTAAAGATTGTTGTCTGCAACGTTTTCGGAGGGAGAAAAATGTCTGTAAAAGGGGTTAGAATTGTCCTGAACGTGATTTTCAGTATTAAGCCATTTTAGAATCTTTGATTGAAAGAGCTTTAAAATGACGAGGTATTATGGATATCGTAAGAATTGTGATGATTCACTTAGACATTCTTGCAAATTGGTTTACTTCCTTAATGCCAAACCATTAGCAAGTCATTATGCATTTTTTGTCAGCCGTAATTCTAAATGGCTGATTAGTTTAGTTGGTGTCTAAACAACATTTATACTTCAGAGGCAAAAAAATCGATCGCAACTAAGCGCTAGAAATGCATTCCATTTTGATTTATGTTTTTTTAATGACCTTCAATTGGGGTCTGTTCACCGTTTTCGATAAAAAAATCGGATTGCATATCGAGGTAATTGATTATTATTTACTTTAGCCCATCACATCAAATGGAAATGACTTGAAGCGGCACCCGGTAACTAGCGTTTTTTTTGTGTTGATGTTTCTTCTGCTTAACCAACGGTTATCGTGGGCGCAGTATGATGTTGTTAACTTTAAACACTTTTCCTATCGCGATGGATTGGTACAAAGTCCAATTGCCGCATTTTTGCAAGACGATCAGGGCTTCATTTGGTTTGGCAATCTGAAAGGCCTGACCCGCTATGATGGATACGAATTCAAAACGTTTAATCATGTGCCCGGTGACAATAGTAGTATAAGCAACGATCGTGTCAATACTGTTTTCATTGACAGTGAGAAGTCAATATGGATTGCCACGGCTCATGGATTAAATCACTTCAATCGTGATCTGGAAACTTTTGAATCCATTGAAATTCTTGAAGTGAAAGGTGGACGAAATTACATTTCGTGCATTGGAGAAGACCAGCAAAAAAATATATGGGTAGGAACTTTCGCAGGATTGAAGAAATTAAATAAAGCGACTAAAAAACTGGAAGATGTTTTGATCGATAGTCATGTTGGTTTAAAAGAAGAAGCTATCTTTTCTTTATTGATAGATCGTGATAACAAAATGTGGGTTGGCTCGAAATCCGGATTACACAAGGTTGATCCAGCTAGCGGCAACGTAATTCCACTTGAGGATAGCTTTGAACAAAGTACGCTCATGAACACTTCGAAGATTGTTGTTATCAGGCAAGACTTATCGGGCGATGTGTGGTTTGGAACGGAAACTTCAGGATTGTTTCGATACAGTCAGGCTGGTCATAATCTTAAAGCATATGTATTTACTGAATCACAATCGAATAGTATTTCATCCAATTGGATAAAAGACATTTTGGTTTATGATAAAAATACAATTTGGGTTGCCACTCAGAATGGAGTAAGTCAACTGAACATTGCTACCAATGTATTTACGAATTATTATCACGATGCACGGAATATCAATAGCCTCAGTGACAATGCGGTTCGGTGTCTAATGAAGGACCGCGCGTCTTGCATATGGGTAGGAACATTTTCTGGCGGTATTGATTTTTATTATAAGGGTAACTCGAACTTTATCAATGTCGGTGAAAGTGTTGGAGGTAGTAATGGCTTGTTACATCCATTAGTAAATGCAATTACCGAAGATGCCGATGGTTCGCTTTGGGTAGGTACATATGGTGGCGGATTAACCAGTATTAACAGAGAACATAATTCATCCACTCATTATTCCGTTAAGTCGCAGCAAGCGGGACGGATCATCAATGGAATAAAATCGATGGCAGATGATGGACACGGAAATTTGTGGATCGGTGCGCTTGAAGGCTTGAGCGTTTTTAATAAAAAATCAAAATCATTTTCGCATTACAACATTCCTATTCGGGAAGGTAAGCTGAGTGAAAAAATCATCAATGCACTGTTACCCGATGATGGTGGTGCATGGATCGGAAGTAACGGGGGAGGGTTGAAATTTTTCAAGAATGGAAAAACGATTTCTACCTATTTAAACAACGAGCACGCGCTAGCTGATAATTTTGTGACCGCGTTGCTGAAAGATACACAGGATCATCTTTGGGTGGGCACACAGAATGGTTTGAATTATTTTAATACAACAACCCAATCTTTCATGAAGTTGTATAGAAGGGGTAGGGATGTACAATATCAGATAAGCCATAATCACGTTACCTATTTCTTCAAAGATTCAAAGGCAAGATTGTGGGTTGGTACCGAGGACGGATTAAATTATTTTGACGTAAGCACCGAACGATTTTATACCATCACGAGTGTACTGGGACTAGCCGATACTTTTATCCATGCGATTACAGAAGATAAGGATCAAAATATTTGGTTCAGTACCGATCAGGGTATTATCAAAGTGAAGTTTAAGAAATTTGAAGTTCCGTTCAATGTAAATGATTTGGAAGTTACAAACTACAGTGCTAGAGACGGTCTGGCCAGCAATCAGTTTTCAAACACCTGCGGACTCATTCTTCAGACAGGTGAATTGGCTTTTGGTGGTATTAATGGATTATCCATTTTTTCACCCGATAAGATCAGTGTCAATACAAATGAGTCGACCGTTGCTTTAACTGAAATTCTAATCAACAATAAACGTGTTCCGATTTCTGCGGAGTCGGCTATACATCAGTCTCCAACGAGAGTTGATAAAATTGTTTTAAATCACGACCAGCGATTGGTCACGTTTAAGTTTGCAGCACTCAGTTATATTAACCCGGAAAAAAATCAATACGCGTATCAGATTGCCGGATTATCCAACAGCAACGAATGGCAGGAAATTGGGAATCAACGGCTGGTAAATTTTACCAGTCTTTTGCCTGGATCATATACATTTAACATTAAAGCGTCTAATGATAATGGAGTATGGAGCTCATATATAAGGAGTATAAAACTGATAATCTTGCCGCCCTGGTGGAAAACCTGGTGGGCTTATACCATCTACACAATACTTTTGGTAGGGTTAATCTTTGCGATCTCACGCCTTCGTGAATATAGAAGAAGGATGCAGGCTGATCTGGATTTGGAGCATCTTCAAAATGAGCAGCAGCAGGAAATTTATAATATGAAGCTCAACTTCTTCACCAATATTTCGCACGAGATCAGGACGCCTCTTACTCTTATTCTGGGGCCAGTCGAAAAATTGATAGACAGTTCTGCCAATGAAAAATATGCCAGCCGACAACTTCATTTAATAAAGAACAATGCTTCGCGATTGATGAAGCTCGTTACTGAGTTGATGGATTTCAGAAAGGCGGAAGATGGCCAGATGAAAATACATTGTTCCGCGCAGGATGTTGTTTCCTTTAGCAGGAAGATATTTGAATACTTTGACGGCCTGGCCGTTGAAAAAAATATTACCTACGAATTTGTGAGCGATGAAGAATCTATCCTTTTGTATTTTGACGCAAACCAACTTGAGAAGGTAATTTTTAATCTGCTCTCCAACGCGTTTAAGTTTACCCCTGATAATGGAAAGATCGTATTGCAAATCGGAAATCGAAAGGGAAGTGGTGAATGGGTTGATATTCATGTAAAGGATAACGGGAGAGGAATTCCGGAAAGCTATCATGCACAAATGTTTAAAAACTTTTTCCAGGTTGATGATTCCGGCAGGCAAAATATAGGAAGCGGTGTTGGTCTTGCTTTTTCAAAAAGCATTGTTGATTTACATAAAGGTAGTCTGCATTTTACAAGCAAGACTTCGGCAATTGACGAACCAGGATGCACAACGTTTACCATCTCATTAAGAAAAGGAAAAGAGCATCTGCAGGAAAACCAGATTGAAAACGAACCTACCTATTCACTCGAGCATTTGGAAACGGTGGAGTCAATTCAATTTGAGAACACCGATATTGAAAAATCAAGCGGTCAGGAAAAGAAGAATTTCACCATAGTAATTGCCGAAGATAATGACGATGTGCGATCGTTTTTGGTAGATACGCTTATACAAAATTATGCTATTATAGAGTTTGCAAATGGATTGGATGCACTTCAGTCCATGGAGCATGATATTCCTGATTTGATCGTCAGCGACATCATGATGCCGGGAATGGATGGTTTAACATTGTGCACCAACGTAAAGTCAAAAGAAAGTACCAATCACATTCCGGTAATTCTGCTTACAGCCCGTGCATCTGAGTCACACCAGGTAGAAGGTTTGTCAACCGGTGCCGATGCTTACATATCCAAACCATTCAACACGAAAATTCTCGAACTCACTATTAAAAATCTTTTGACGGCAAAAGAAATAATGAGGGAAAAATTTTCGCAACAAATGGTACTGCAACCATCCTTCAACATCCCGTTAGATTCGCCCGAAGAAAAATTTATCGCGAAGCTGATGACAATAATAGAGTCGAAAATGGAGCATCCTGAATTTGATGTGAACGAACTGGTTGTCGAAATTGGGATGAGCCGATCCGTGCTGTATAAAAAAGTACAAACCTTAACGAATTATTCCGTTGCTGATCTTATTAAAGACATGCGACTAAAAAAAGCAGCTGAACTTTTCAGGCAAACGTCTATGACGATAGCCGATGTAGCGTTTGCAGTAGGTTTCAACGATAGGAAATACTTCAGCAAAGAATTTAAAAAGCAATTCAATTTATCTCCGTCCGAATTCATAAATACCCTCAATCGTCCAAGCTGATTTCTAAAAAGCTTGTTTTAGAAGCATAGAGGACAAATTACCCCCCTTTTCAGGATACTTTTCTCCCTCGATTACTGCAATCGTTACCAACCTTTGCTTTACATCAAACGCAGTAGGTCAATCTATTTTTTATCAACCCGGTATTATTAAATGAAGAATGTAATCGCCACGCTATGGATCATTTTCGTCTTTAGTTTCATTTCAAATGCACAGGATCTCATTCAAAATATCTCCGCCAGAAATATCGTAAGTCTGAATGGTCGTTGGAATTATATCATCGATCCGTATGAAATGGGCTATTACGATTATAGGCACATGCCCTTTGATGAATCCGAAACGGGTAAGGGTGGTTTTTACGATGATAAAAAACCAAAGGATAAAAGCGATTGGGTAGAATATGATTTTGACTTATCACCCACACTTAAAATTCCCGGTGACTGGAATTCGCAGGTAGAAAAGTTAGAGTTATATGAGGGCACTGTTTGGATGCGCCAGAAATTTTCCATTGATCCTAAAGCAGACAAAAAATACGTTCTCTATTTTGGTGCTGTTAACTACGAGGCACAAGTTTATCTAAACGGAAAAAAGCTAGGTAAGCACAAAGGAGGTTTTACACCTTTTCAATTCGATGTTACAGGTAAACTCACGAAAGGGGAAAATTTTGTAATTATTAAGGTCGATAATAAACGCTTTCAAGATGAGATTCCAACGATCAATACAGATTGGTGGAACTATGGTGGCATCACGCGAGATGTATTGATTGCCGAGTTACCTTCTACCTATGTACAAGATTATAAAGTACAACTGGCCAAAAATAATTTGAATAAAGTTGAAGGGTTTATTCAATTACAAGGCACCGATAAAATTCAAAGCATCACGATTTCGATTCCAGAGGCGGACATAAGGCAAATTGTTAAAACGGATGTGACAGGTAAAGTGGACTTTAACTTTCCGGTAAAGAAACTTACCTATTGGTCACCTGAAAATCCTAAACTGTACACAGTCGAAATTCAATCAACCACCGATAAAGTAATTGATAAAATCGGATTCCGAACTATTGAGACGCGAGGTCAGGATATTTTGCTGAATGGCAAATCAATTTTCCTTAGCGGTATTTCAATGCATGATGAAAATCCATTGATACCTGGTCGCTTACGCGGACAAGGTGATATGCGCATGTTGTTGCAATGGGCAAAAGATATGAATTGCAATTATGTACGACTGGCTCATTATCCTCATAGTGAAGAGATGGTACGACTGGCAGATGAAATGGGCATACTCGTATGGGCAGAAGTACCTGTATACTGGACGATCTCCTGGCTTAATGAGACGACCTATCAAAATGCAGAAAAGCAATTGACTGATTTAATGACCCGTGATAGAAATCGCTCGAGTGTAATTGTGTGGTCTGTTGGAAATGAAACTCCGATAAGTGAACCGCGAAATGTTTTTATGGGCAAGTTGGTAGCGAAGGCTCGCGATTTAGATGATACAAGATTGGTTTCTGCAGCTCTAGAAATACATCGAAAGGGAAGTGAGATTGTAGTAGAAGATCCCTTGGGAGAGAAGCTAGACCTCGTAAGTTTTAATGAGTATGCCGGTTGGTATTGGAGCAATACGAAAGATATGCTGAACTATAAGTATGATATCAAATACAACAAGCCGGTTGTGATAACAGAATTTGGTGCAGATGCATTAGCGGGTTTCCATGCCGATGACGAAACGAGATGGAGCGAAGAATACCAGGAGCTGCTTTACAAAAATCAATTCGTCATGCTTGAAAATATACAAGGCTTGCGCGGTATGACACCTTGGATATTGGTTGACTTCCGTTCACCTCGCAGACAACATCCTTACTTCCAGGATTTCTGGAATCGCAAGGGATTAATTTCCGAAACAGGAAAGAAGAAGAAAGCATTCTATGTTTTGCAAAAGTATTATGAGACAAAACAGAATGGCTGGACTCAAAAAATAAAAAATTAATTTTTCACTTTCTTAATAATCATTTCATGCGATTAAAAATATTGATTGGAATATACTGTCTTGTTAGCGTTGGTCTTCAAAATGTAGATGCGCAAAAGACATCTTTCCATAATGTTGCGGCAAGAAAGTCGAATGCTGACACAACATGGGTTAATTATCAGACAAGAACAGTTGATCAGCTTCCAAAATTTAAATTTAAAAAAGAGCCTTCGCTGAATAAATACGGAAGCTGGCAAGTAAACAAAGTCAACGCCACCGGATTTTTTCGTTCTGAAAAAATAAACGATCGATGGTGGATCATCGACCCGGAAGGATATCCATTCATTCACAAAGGTGTAGCCGTTTATCGACCCGGTGCATCAGAGCTCCAGAAAAAAAAGATGCAAGAAAAATATACTGACGAGAAGGGCTGGATACAGAAGGAGAGCGCATTGCTGCGCCAACATGGATTCAATGGAACGGGTGCATGGTCCGCAGTTGATTTGATACGAACTTCAGATGCACCGCTTGTGTATACCGTCATCATCAACCCCATGCAAAGTTATAAGGCTGAACACATAAAACGTTTTGGTGGAAAGTATAAAGTAGCGGGTTGGCAAGGCTTTCGTTTTGATCTTGCTATGGTATTTGATCCGGAGTTTGATCAACACGTAGAGAAAACGATTCGAGAAATTGCGCAATACAAAGACGATAAATTCTTATTGGGTTATTATACCGACAATGAACTTCCCTGGAAAACAGACGCCCTGGATATCCATTTAACATCGCTTGCCAAAGATGAACCCGGTTATATCGCAGCACGCAAGTGGTTTGATGAGCGCAAAGGCAAACAAGCGAGAGTGGAAGATATTACGGAAGAAGACCGCCTTGCTTTCTCCGGGTTTTATTTTGAGGCGTATATAAAAAAGGTAGCGGCAGCAGTTAAGAAATATGATCCCAACCACATGTATCTCGGTTGTCGATTTAATCAGATGAATCGGCAGGAATTAACGAATCCTGAAATTTTTAAAGTGGCCGGTAAATATATGGACATCATCTCCATCAATCACTACAGAATGTGGCAACCTGATCCTGTTCTACTAAGTAATTGGGAGAAGTGGTCTGGTAAACCGTTTCTGATTACCGAGTGGTATACCAAGGGCGTTGACTCCGGATTACCTAACAATGGTGGAGCAGGGTGGCTCGTGAAGACGCAACAAGACAGAGGCTATTTCTATCAGAACTTTGCTATCGAACTGATCAAAAGTAAAAATTGCGTGGGATGGCATTGGTTTACCTATCAGGATAATGATCCGAAAAATTTGAATGTGGACGAATCCAATCGGGATTCTAATAAGGGAATTGTGGATTCAGAATTTAATCAGTACAAACCTCTTTTGAAAGAAATGAAAATGTTGAATGATAACGTGTTCAACTTAATTAACTATTTCAACACAGAAACTTTAAAGCAGACAAATGAAACGAAATAAAGTCTTAGTCTCCGTAGCCGCTATTTTTTGTTTCTTTTTTATTTCAAATCTGAAGGCTCAGGTTCCAGGAAGTAAAATTGGAATCTTTGATCAATTCGCTGATGTAGGGTCGCCCGCAATTGCCGGTTCGGTAAGCTATCATGAGCCTTCACAAACCTATCACCTTACGGGATCAGGATCGAATATTTGGTTTGGTCAGGATAGTTTTTCTTTTCTCAGTAAGAAAATGAACGGTGATTTTATTCTGCAGACTCAGGTTCGATTTATAGGTGAAGGACACGAGCCTCATCGCAAAGCGGGTCTTATGATTCGAAGTTCAGCTGCACCCAATTCGCCAGTGATTGCCTGTACTGTTCATGGCGATGGCTTAACTGCTTTTCAATATCGAACCACTTCGGGTGGAACGATGAAGGAAATTAAATTGACAATTAAAGCACCCGATGTACTTCAACTGGAAAAGAGTGGCAATACGTACACGATGTCGGTTGCACGCTATGGAGAGGTGTATCAGGTAGAGAAATTAGATAGCATAGACCTTGGGGAAGATTTAATCGCAGGTCTCTTTATTTGCGCACATACCAATGCGTTTTCTGAAGAAGCAGTTTTTAGCAACACACGAGTCTTCAATGTTGCTCCTCGTGACTTGATTCAATACAAAACTTATATCGGAAGTCTGCTCGAAGTGATGGACGTGACAACCGGAAACCGTCAGGTGGTTGCAAGTTCGGAAGGATCATGGCAAGCACCTAACTGGACGCCCGATGGTAAAACGTTGATCTATAATTCTTCAGGTAAGCTTTACAATTTTGATTTAGCCACGAAGGTGTCAACAGAATTGAATACCGACTTTGCTATTAAAAATAATAATGATCACGTACTAACCTTTGATGGTAAGCAAATGGGAATAAGTCATCATGCAATGGATGCAAAAGGCCAATCGGTTGTGTATACCGTTCCGGTTACAGGTGGTATTCCAAAGCGCGTAACCGATAAGAGTCCTTCATACCTTCACGGTTGGTCGCCCGATAATCAGTTTTTATACTACACCGGTGAGCGGGAAGGAGAGCCCGATATTTATAAAATATCAAAAGATGGTGGAAAAGAAATTCGATTGACGAACGCAAAAGGGCTGGATGATGGTTCTGAATTTTCACAGGATGGAAAATACATCTACTTCAACTCCACACGAACAGGTACCATGCAGATTTGGAGAATGAGTCCCGATGGAAAAAATCAAACGCAGTTAACTTTTGACGAAATGAATAATTGGTTCCCGCACGTTTCTCCCAATAACAAGTGGATGGTCTTTGTTTCTTTTCCAAAGGAAATTCCTGCAGATAAGCATCCCTTTTATGAACGAGTTTATTTAAGACTAATGCCGATTGAAGGTGGCGAGGCAAAAGTTATTGCCTATGTATATGGCGGGCAGGGAACGATCAACGTACCGAGTTGGTCTCCCGACAGTAAAAGAATTGCTTTTGTTAGTAATGGAATATTTAAATAAAGAAAACGATGATGACCCATTTCCAAATTATGAAAATGAGTTCGCTTAACAGGCTCGCTCTATTTACTGCTGTTCTCTTTTTTAATCTCAGCGCCATTCCATCTATAGCGCAAAAGAAGAAAAGCGAAAAGGAAAGTGTGCCGATAGTCGCATCGCTCAATGCCTATTCTTTCAGTGACCTGTTAACTGCCCGTGATTCAAGAAACAAAGAACAAGTTTATACTTTGTTTAATTTGCTCGACTGGTGTGCAACAAACAACATCAAGGCGCTTGATCCAACAGCTTATTTTTTTCCTAGCTATCCTGACGTTCCTTCAGACGAATATCTAAAGAAGTTCAAAGACAGAGCCGCTGAATTGGGGATCGTCATCAGCGGCACTGGAATCCGAAATAATTTTGCCTCACCCGATCCTAAAGTTCGTGCGGAAGGAGTTCAGCTTGCAAAGAACTGGATTGTAGCTGCTTCAAAAATGGGAGCTCCGATGGTGCGATTATTTTCGGGAGATATTCCGAAGGGCTACGAAGATAAATGGGAGGAATCAGCCAGATGGATGATTGAATGTTATAAAGAGTGCGCAGCCTACGGTGAAAAATATGGAGTGAAAATCGGTATTCAGAATCATGGGGATATGTTGCAGACTGCTGCTCAGTGCATTTATGTATTGGAGAAAGTGAATTCGAAATGGGCGGGGCTGATTGTAGACACGGGTAATTTCAAAACTGCAGATCCTTACAAAGATATTGAGTTGGTCATTCCGTACGCCATTAACTGGCAAGTGAAGGAAAGTGTTTTTGGATTAGGCAGCGAAATACCTACCGACTACAAGCGCTTGATTCAGATTGTAAAGAATGGCGGCTACAAAGGTTACTTTCCAATCGAGACGCTTTTGGTACGCGGAAAGACGTACGATCCGTTTGCGTTAGTTCCTCAAATGTTGCATCAGGTGAACACCGCGATTAGCGAAGTATACAAGTGATTTAAATTATGTATCAAACCGAATGAGTTTGCCTCTATGAAAAATATATACAACATGAAAATGAATTTCTTCTTCTCACTTGTCTGCATTGTAGTTTCCGTAGATCTATCAGCGCAGGATAAATTTGGCGAAGGATATGCATTCCAACAAAATGAAAAACTTGGTCGCGGAGTTAATATTATTGGCTATGACCCGTTGTGGAAAGATCCATCGAAAGCCCGGATGAAAGAAAAGCATTTCAAGCTGATTAAGGATGCTGGTTTTGATAACGTTCGCATTGTAATTGGTCCATTCAAATTTTCAATGAATGATTCGTTGTATACCATCAAGCCGGAATTTTTTACAACACTGGATTGGGCAATCAAAGAGTCATTAAAAAATAAGCTCATGGTAATTGTTGATTTTCATGAACATGGTGCTATGCAGAAAGATCCGTTGGGTACAAAGCCAAAACTTCTGGCCATGTGGAAACAAATTGCGAATCATTGCAAAGACTACTCAAATGATGTGTTGTTCGAAATTGCCAATGAACCGAACATGAAGCCCGAAGTTTGGAATGAGATACACAGAGCAGCGTATCAGATTTTAAGAGAGTCAAATCCTAAGCGTACGATTATTATAGGAACGATCAATGGTAATCAAATTAAGTTTTTGCAGGATTTGACTTTGCCCGAAGCGGATCGAAATATTATTGTTGCTATTCATTATTATAGTCCCATACAGTTTACACATCAAGGTGCACCATGGTCGGTGAAGAATAAAGATCTGAGTGGCATTGAATGGAAACAAACCAAGGAAGAGGAGGCAGCGGTGAATCTTGATTTTGACATGGCGCAAGATTGGTCAAAGAAACATAACCGACCCTTAACCTTGGGAGAATTTGGCGCTTACGAAAAAGCGGATTTGCCTTCGCGTATACGATGGACAAACTACATTGCCAGACAAGCTGAAGCTAGAAAATGGAGCTGGAGTTATTGGCAGTTTGATTCCGATTTTATTTTGTATGATTTGGATAAGGATGAATGGGTTTTGCCGATTCGAGATGCCCTTATTCCTATTACCAAAAAGTAACAGGTAGGTAGTCATTAAGATTCTAATCCTATTTGGAATCTGAAAAGATTCCTGTGTAAACAAATAGAAATGACAAATAAGATAGTTCGGGCAGGAATCATTGGTTCCGGGTTTGCAGCACGATTTCATTTCGAGGCGTTAAGACGAGTCTTCAGTGTGCAGATTGAAGTGGTAGGTGCCTATTCAAAATCTCCAGACGAGTTAGTTGAATTTACTTCCAAGCGAAACATCAAATGCTTCGAGAGCATGGAGGAGCTCATTTCAGCATCGGATGTTCTGCATGTTTGTACGCCACCTTCTACGCACGAGCCAATTGCTGTTGAAGTATTGAAGCTGAATAAACATGTCATTATTGAAAAACCATTTACCGGATATTTCGGAGACGGAACAAAAGAATTTAACGGAGACAATTTTGATCGTGAGCTTGGATTGAAGAAATCACTTGAAAGCGTCAAGCGAATGCTCGATGCCGAACAAGCAAGTGAAGGAAGGATCATGTATGCTGAAAACTGGGTATATGCACCGGCCATTCAAAAGGAAAGGGAGCTGATCGAAAAAACGAAAGCACAAATTCTTTGGATACAGGCGCAACAATCGCATTCCGGTTCACATTCATCCGACTATGGACAATGGCGTCTTTCCGGTGGTGGATCGTTAATGGGAAAGGGTTGTCACCCGTTAGCAGCTTCTATTTATTTAAAACACGTTGAAGGACGAGTTAGAAATGGAATACCTATTCGTCCGAAAACGGTATCGGCAAGAACGCATACCATCACAAGAATGTCGGGATACAAAAATGAAGGACATCTTCGCGACACGTACAAGGATATAGAAGATTATGCATCCGTGCATATCGTATTTGAGGATGGAACCTTTGCTGATATTGTTGCAAGCGAATTATTGCAGGGCGGTGTAAAAAATTATGTCGAAGTCCACGCCAATAATCATCGCACCATTTGCAACATCGCACCGAATAACGCCATGCAGACGTACAATCCGAGGGAAGAAAATTTTAATGACGTATACGTAGTAGAAAAAACCGGAACCAAGCAAGGATGGTCATTTATATCTCCTGACGAAGCATGGTTCAATGGCTATCAACACGAGATGGACGCTTTTTATAAATCATTATCATTTAATGAACCAATTGAAAGCGGCAGTCGGTTGGCAGCGGACGTAGTGACCACGATCTATTCTGCCTATGTATCAGCGGATCTCCAGGGTGCTGAAGTGTCTATTTCAATTTTTAACAGATAAGATTTTAGTACAGATGATACTCAACTCATTAATCGTGGCAACATCTTAAACTAGTGAAATCTAAAAAATGGTGTTAAATAAATCCTCCGATACAACTCCCGTAAAAAAATACAGATGGATTATACTTTCATTGGTATTTTTTGCGACCACCATTAATTACCTCGACCGCCAGGTAATCAGTCTCCTAAAAGATGATTACCTCGAGCCACTGTTTGGCTGGAATGAATCCGACTACGCCAACATTGTTATAGCATTCCAGATCACCTATGCATTGGGTATGATAGGTTCTGGTTTTATGATCGATCGTATTGGAACCAAACTGGGTTACGCACTTTCATTGACGGTGTGGAGTTTGGCTTCAATTGGTCATGCGTTGGCTAAATCAACTTTTGGGTTTATGATGGCGAGGGGTGTGTTAGGAGTGAGTGAGGCTGGAAATTTTCCAGCCGCCATCAAAACCGTTGCTGAATGGTTTCCAAAAAAAGAACGGGCACTGGCAGCCGGTATTTTTAATTCAGGCACAAATGTAGGCGCCATTTTAGCACCGCTCTCTGTTCCACTAATTGCGGTTACGTTAGGGTGGGAGTGGGCGTTTATTATTACCGGTGCCATTGGACTTATCTGGTTGATCTTTTGGTGGTGGTTGTACGAGAGTCCACAAAATCATAAAAAGATTTCAAAACAAGAATTGGATTACATCAACAGTGACGAACCTGATGATACAACAGCGTCTGATCAGCTTGCAAAAGTTAAGTGGGTTACCCTGTTGGGTTTCAAACAGACGTGGGCGTTTGCATTGTTAAAGTTTTTTACTGACCCCATCTGGTGGTTTATTTTATTCTGGCTCCCTTCATTCCTGAATAAGCAATATGGCATGACCAAAATGGAATTAGCTTTTCCAATAGCAGTGGTCTACACCATGGCCATGTTTGGTAGTATTGCCGGAGGATGGCTTTCTGGATTTTTCATCAACCGTGGCTGGCCTTTGTATAAAGCACGAAGAACAGCCTTGCTGATTTTTGCCTTATGTGCATTACCCATGCTTTCTGCGCAATGGCTAGGTACCTATAATTACTGGTATGCAGTTTTCATCATTGGGTTGGCCGCGTCTGCACATCAGG
>Ga0116156_10000794_pt1 | contig 32480 bp, 24 predicted proteins | sample AD_UKC045_MetaG_FD_89891 | JGI IMG/M metagenome (GOLD analysis project Ga0116156, IMG submission 89891) | Active sludge microbial communities of municipal wastewater-treating anaerobic digesters from USA - AD_UKC045_MetaG | ecosystem: Engineered > Bioreactor > Anaerobic > Digestate | place: USA...
AAGGACAGCGTATCCGGCGACCCTTGACCCAATTATGTTTTGGGTTTAAACCCTCGCAGAATACATTGCATTGATAAGTCCGCCTCTCTTATCAATGCCCATCCGATATTTTTATTGTTTAGTCAAATATACTCTATTTTTCTGAATTTGTCAAGACGGGTTCGCTTTTTTTGTTTTGGGGCAAAATCGACGAGTAAAATAAAAGTCCGATAAAAACAAAGCTTCGGATAAGAAAAAGTCGGCAGCAAAAGTCGAAATCAATAAAAAAATAATAAAAAATTAAAAAAAATAAAATAGTATAAAAAGAAACAACTCTAAAAATTCAGAAAAAAAAGACAAAAATTCCCGGCAAAAATCAAAAGGAAATTATGAAAAATAATTAATGCAAAAAATTCAATCCTTACAGAATTGTTTTTTTAAACTACAAGAATTTAAAAGCGCGACCTTTTGTTTCTCATAAGAATAAAAATGAGAAACGGTCCGCCGATAAACGAAGTAACTACGCCGACCGGTATTATAAAAGGAAAAATAATCAACCGGGAAAGCGTAAAACAAAGACATAAGAATACGCCGCCGGCTATAGCTGAAACAGGCAAAGTGATTTTATGGTCATAACCGAAAATGATTTTTGAAGCGTGCGGACAAATAATTCCGACAAATCCGATGGGTCCGCACAACGCCACGCAAAAAGCTAAAAGAATCGAAGTTGATATGAGAAGTAAAATTTTTAATTTTATAATATCGACTCCGCGGGTTTGAGCCGTTTCATCGGAAATCAATATGATATTCAAATCCTCTCTATAGTAATATAAAATACTCAGAACTGCAAAACACAATCCCGTCATTGTCAAAACATTATCGTATCCCAGCTCGTCGATAGAACCCATAAGCCACCTGTGAATATGAAACGTTTCGCTGTAATTGCTCAAATATGAAATTAAGAGAATTAAAGCGGAAAAAAAGAAATTCAGCGAAACTCCGGTAAGCAATAAAGTAAATGTGTCAAAACTTTTTTTGTATAAAGGCAGACATATCAATAATAAAACAGTCAAACATCCGAAAAAAAAAGCGAAAGCGGGAGCGGCAGGAATACAGTAAATTGAAATTAATTGAAGTTTAATAGCAAGCGCCGCTCCGAAAGCCGCGCCGGAAGATACTCCGAGAGTATAAGGCGAAGCCAAATCGTTATGAAATAAAGTCTGATACATTAATCCGCAAATAGATAAAGCAAACCCCGCTAAAAACGCCATTAAAGTTTGCGGTATTCTTACGTTTTTTATAACTGTTTGTTCTACGTTTTCAATGCCGAAATTATAAGAATAATTTCCGGAAGCGGTTTCTGTTTTTCCTAAAAACGGAGCCGTATACAAAATAGCCGCGGCTATTATGATTAAAATAATTAATTTGCTTTTATTCATTTCTTTTGTATAATACATAATCAAATTAAAATTACAAGTAAAAACAAATTTAATATTTATTATTTTAATATTCTGATTCGCAGTCAACATTTTGTAAAAGATTTATTATTTTCGGACAAATCAATAAACGTAAAATTAAGTTTTTCAAAAAAGAGGCGCAAATATGAAAAACAAAATAAGTTTATGTTTGACTCTTATCCCTTTCATTTTGTTTTTTTTATATCTCGGAATAAAAGAATATAATTTTAGCGGTTCGTTTATTTATACATATGGAAATAAGTCTCCTTTATTTTTCTTTGTAATGTCCGGGTTTTTTTTAATAATTTTGATTTTTGCCGTTTTTCCATATAAGAATACTTATCCTGAAAAATCAGACTCGCAAACAGCGTCTTGCAATTTTATCTTGCATCCAATTGAAAATAAAAAAGGCGATTATATTTTATTTTTGACTATTTACAATATCGGCGAATCAATCATCATTAAACAAATGATGATTGACGAAGAAATTAATTTTTATTTGAATCCCGATATTTCTTTAGAGTTGCCCCCTTTAAATTTAGAAGGAATTAAAATGTTTGTTAAAAGGGAAGATTTAGAAAAAGCCCAAAATGTTATTTTAACTTTTAAAAAAAATTTAACAATTAATTATTGAAAAATTTATTGGCGTTCATATATATAACGTCTTTGAAAAGTGAATAAAAAAAATTGGTTTATAGGCACTATATTTAAATGCAACGTCTTAAAATGTAAATTAAATTATGTCGTTGCATATATATATTAATCAAAATAAAAATCAACGAAAATATTAATTTCCATAAGCCGGATAAACCGAAAAAGCTGTTAATTCCGAAAACTGCATAAGGATTTTGAAAAAAATGTTCAGACAGCATTGAATACTTGTTTTAGACAATTTTTCAAAATCTTAAAAACATACCGAAAAGTTTTCGGGTTTTTAGAAGTTTTAACAAGCATACAACTGTGTTTTGAAAAACTTCACTTAACGTTTAATGCGCTATCTGGATTAATATTATTTACTTATGAAATTTTTAATTCATATTTGTTTTTTAGCTATTTTGATAATAATTTTGCTTAGCGTTTTTATGTTTCAAGGAGGAGTAATTCTCTATCCATTTATTTTTGATTCAATTATCTTAAGTTTTATATTTGCATCGCTATTGACGATAATCGTTTTATATAAAAAAAAAATGAGCGATAAATTACTTTTATTTATTAAATATTTTAATATTGTATTTAGCGTAATGATTTTAATTTGTTCATGTTTATTAATTACCGGAAATGCTTCCAATCCAATATTTAAGCAAAATAATTATAAATCTGAAGGATTTAGATTACTAATAATCAGCATTCCAATAATTTGTTTTATTAAATTAATTTGTAAATTTATAATGAATAAAATGAAAATCATAGAACTTAAAAAATCGGATATAATAATTATTACAATAAAATTATTGCCGTTTTTTGTAATTTTTTATAGTTGTCAAGATTATTTAGTAAGTCAAAGCGCCGAAATAAATATCCAGATGCTCATATTTTTTTCGATAATGCTATCTTTATTATTGAGTTTCATTTTAAATGATTTATTAATAGAATATAACAATAAATTATTAAATTTTATTAATATTTGGTCAATCGTATATCCGATTTATTTTTTTTCGCTTGCAGGGGGTATATGGGATGGACATTGGGTAGCAATCGATTTATTTTTTTTCAATTACAATATTAAAGACAGCGTTTATTTTATTTTTTATAGCTTGATAATATGGATTATTTTAAAACTGATTTTTTATAAATTAAAAAATAAAACCTAAGCCGAAATTCATCGTAAAAGGATAACTCTTTAAAAGTTGAAGATTTAAAAGCGCCAATACACTGTAATTAATATAAGTTTCAAAGCATTTCAAAAATATTCCTGCAGTCAATGCAAGAAATTTATTGATACGATACTAATCGGAATTATTCAGTTCCGAATAATCTGTCGCCTGCGTCGCCCAGTCCGGGAATGATATATCCTTTCTTATTAAGTTTTTTATCCACGTGAGCCGTATAAACGTCAATATCCGGATGTCGTTTATTAAAGACTTCGAATCCTTCCGGACAAGAAATTAAACACACGAATTTAATGTTTTTTCCGCCGTGTTTCTTAATAATATCCGCGCTTTTAGCCGCGCTATTGCCGGTGGCGAGCATCGGATCGATTATTAAAGTCAACGATTTGGAGAGATTAGAAGGAAGTTTGCAAAAATATTCTACGGGCTGCAATGTTTTATGATTTCTGTATAAGCCGATATGACCAACCCGGGCAGTAGGTATCAAATTTAAAATACCGTCCGCCATTATTAATCCGGCTCTTAGTATAGGCGCTATGACTATTGGCTGTATAAGCTTATACCCTGTTGCCGCCGCGAGCGGAGTCTGAATAAGATTGGACGCAACCTCCACATTTCTTGTGATTTCATATACCATCAAAGCTGAAAGCTCTTTCAACGTTTCTCTGAACGTTTTATTATCCGTAGTCTTTTTCCTCATTATAGTCAGTTTCTGCAATATTAAAGGATGTTTGACCACGTTAAATTTTAAATGGTTTACTGTCATTTTTTAAATACTCCTATGAACGGCAAATTTCTAAATTTCTGATTATAATCCATTCCATACCCGACTATAAATTCGTTTTCTATGGTTATTCCGACGTAATCAAGCCGGACGTCGATTTTTCTGCGCGAAGGTTTATCGAGAAAAGCCGCGATTTTTAAACTTTTCGGATTTGATTTTTTTATTTCTTGAATCGTTTTTTCAAATGTGATTCCAGTGTCAAGGATATCGTCAACAAGAAGAACGTCCCGATTTTTTAGATTGCCCGCAGGTTTCTTTAATAATTTTACAGAACCAGTAGATTGAGTTTCTTCGTAGCTTTTAACCCATATAAAATCAAGTTCCAGCGGCAAATCTATATGTCTGATTAAATCGCATACGAAAAGCGCCGAGCCTCTTAAAACGCAGACCACCACCAGATCTTTTCCTTTATAATCTTTGGTTATTTGTTTGCCGAGCTTAATAATTTTTTTCTGAATTTGTTTCTCGGTGAACATAATTTTCGCTATATTTTCTTTACAATGTCTCATATTATTCTTTTCCCTCCTTTTAATTTCGAGAAAAAATAATAAATCATATATTATATCAACCTTTATCTCGTTTGTTTGAAATTATATCCGCAAATATAGTCGCTTCATTTTCAATAACGTTTATCAATTCCTCGATTTTATCAGACAACAAACTCGCAAAAAAAAGTATTGGAATCGCGACAATCAAACCGTATTCGGTAGTAATAAGAGCCTCTGAAATTCCCGAAGACATCAGTTTGGGATTGCCCGAACCGAATACGGTTATCGCATCAAAAGTAGAAATCATTCCCGTAACCGTTCCAAGCAATCCTAAAAGAGGAGCGATAGCCGCGAATATATTCAAGGTAGACATATATTTTTCGATTTGAGGCAAACCGGCTTCAATTTTTTCTTTCATCGAATTTTCAACAGCTTCTTTTCCGCTTGTCCTCAGCTTTATTCCTTCATAATAAATTCCGGATATAAAATTTTTCCGTCCGCCGCAGTATTCAATCGCTTTATCAAAATTTTCATTTTCAATTAACGAGACGATTTTTCGGCGTTCTTCAATCGAATGCTTTATCTGATTTCTTAAAAAAATATACTTATAAATTATTATCGCAAACCCTGCAGCGCCGATTAACAGAATCGGCATCATAATTAATCCTCCGGATTTAATCGATTCAAAAACAGTTTTTTGAGATTTGAACTGTTCAATTAATTTGCCTCCGGTCAAATCAACCGGCATCGGAACCGAAGAGGAATTATTATTTTCAATCTCAAATACTTCTTTCAAATCAGAATTGATTTTCCATCCGTAACTGAAAGGAATATCGTATAAATATCCGGACGCCGACGAATATCCGGCAAATCCAACGGCTCCCGAATTATTTTTATAAAACAATCCAAGCTTGCCGAAACGGGCGATTTTTACATTCTGTTTTGTTCCGGATTTATCAAAAATCTCGGAATTATAAAAACTGATTTCTTCTGATTTTTCAATATCTCTCAAACATGATTCGAAAAATTTCCGCAAATAATCTTCGTCCGGATACCTTTTGTTTTTCACTAACGCTTCTATTTCTCCGGTTAAAACCGATGTTTCGGCGGCGATAACGGTATTTTGAAATTCAGTCAATAGCGATTCGGCTCCTGATTTCAGATTTTTTTTCACTTTTCCTGCTTCGTAATTTTTTAGAGAAACGTCTTTCTCCAAATCGTTAAAAAAACGTTCTTTAGACGAATTCTCAGCGGTCAATTCAGAAAGTTCGGTTTTCAATTCATTAATTCGCGCTCTTAATTTATTTAAACGCGAAGCGTAATCTTTTCTTTCCGCGGCAAATTTATCGATTAAGGCGGAGTTTTTATTTTTCGCCTTAATTAACTCGTTGTCCGTTTTTATAATAGCGTCGTCAATATTATCGGCGCATACAACCGATACGAAAATTATCATAAAAACTATTATCGCAAGATGTATATGTTTCATTTTCATAGTTTTTCGGGAGTTCGTCTCACGTATATAAACAATATAATTAATCCCTTACCTTCCTTATTTTCCCAACCGCCGGCAAAACGGTAAAAACAGGCGTTCTATTTTTCATAAGAATATCAAAAGCGTTTCTTATTTCGTATTCGTCTTTTCTTGACAAATCATTAGACCAAAAATATTTTTTTCCGTCGTATTTCGCGGCTCCCACGCTTTCATTATCGAATGTTTTATAAAACAACCCTATTCTTCCAATTTTCAAAATATCCGCCATTTTCTCGGAATTTCCAATTTTTATAACGTCTTTATATAATTCGATTTTTTTTCCGGCTATCATTTCGTCCTGCAGTATCGCCCAAAATTTATTGAAAAAATCCGACAATTGCAAACCTGAGTCGCCGGAAGAATTTTTCAAAACGCTAATAGCGTTTTTTCTTGAATTATATTTAAACGGCATTCCGGAATCAACCGCCGAGTCGAGTTTATTTATGTAATCGAAAATTATCGGATAAAAATTATTTTCGATTCCGTTTTTACTCAAATCGAATTTTGCGGAAGCTATAGATTTTTCAATATCGTTTTTTTTTGATTTTTCCGTTTTAATCCTGCCGGAAATCAATTCGATTTCATTTTCCAAAACATTAATCTGATTTTCAAAATCCGATTTTTCAATATTCCAGTTATTCGTTAAATCATAATATTGTTTCTGAATAATATGAAGCTCTTGAATTTTTCTATCAAGTTCGGCCGATTTACCGGAATTATTTTGGAAAAATCGAGATCCGGTTTTATTTGAATTATCGTCTGTTTCAGATAAAACATACTTTGGCGACAACAGCGCCAACGTAAATAAAAATATTATGACAAATTTCGATTTCATTTCATTCATCGCCTACATTCCATAAAATTTCATCGATTGTAGTTAATCCGGACTTGATTTTGAGCCATCCGTCGGTCTTAAGCGGAATCATTCCTTTTGTCAGAGCCGTTTGTTTCAGTTCAACGGCAGAAGCGTTTTTTATTATGGCTTCGCGAATTTCATCGTCGATTATAAATAATTCATAAATTCCTATTCTCCCTTTATATCCGGTGTAATTGCAACTTGAGCAGCCGGAACCCTTAAAAAATTTCGAACGTTCGCCAAAATCAGGCATATCCTTGAACTTATCCAGTTTTTCAGGTTCCGGCTCATATTCGATTTTACAGTCGCAACATATCGAACGGGCAAGACGCTGAGCAAGAACTCCCAGCAATGTTCCCGCAATAAGATAATTCGGAATCCCCATATTTTTCAATCGCATCACGGCGCTAACAGCGTCGTTAGTGTGCAGGGTGCTGAATACCAGATGTCCGGTCAAAGCGGTTTGGGCGGCGATTTCCGCCGTCTCATTATCGCGAATCTCTCCGACCATTACTATATCCGGATCCTGTCGAAGAATCGAACGCAATCCGGAAGCGAACGTCAATCCGCGTTTAGGATTAACCATAACCTGAGTGGCGCCTGATAAAGGGTATTCGACCGGATCTTCGACGGTTATTATATTGACTTCCGCCGTATTGACCTTATTCAAAGTCGCGTATAAAGTGGTTGTTTTTCCGCTTCCAGTCGGTCCGGTAACAAGAATTATTCCGTTGGGTTTTTCAATTATATTTTGAAATTGTTGGAAAGTATTTTTTGAAAATCCGATTTTATCAAGTCCTATTACGGTAGATTGTTTATCGAGAATTCTCAACACGACGCTTTCTCCGAATATTGAAGGAAGCGTTGAAACTCTTATATCTATTTCCTTGGATTTGGTTTTCCATTTTATTCTGCCGTCCTGCGGAATCTGCCTTTCTTCAATTTTGAGTTCCGCCATAATCTTTAATCGCGATATTACCGGAGCTTGAAGTTCCTTTGGCGGCGCAGGCTGTTTTATCAGTATTCCGTCTATTCTATACCTGATTTCTATTTCAGTTTCAAGACATTTAATATGAATATCGCTCGCGTTTTTCAAAATGCCGCAGCTTATTATTTTATCCACAAGCCGGATAATAGGACCGTCGTTGGCAAGCTCTAAAAGTTTGGCTGAATCCGTAATAGCGTTATAATCGTAATTTGCTCCGGATAATTGCTTAATTAAATCCTCGTAATTAGAATCGGCGGTTTGCATCTCGTCGAATAATTGTTTAAAATTAGAATCCGATATGACAGCTAATTCCATTTTTTCGCGGACCACAAGTTTTAAATTGTCTATCAGCCTTATATTATCCGGTTCCACGACGGCGAACAACGCGGTATTTTCATCCGTTAATCTTACCGGAAGCGCTTTGCACCGTTCAAGAATTTTCGCCGGATATTTTATAAACAGATTCTTATCCGCGTCCTCGCTTTTAAGTTTAAGATGTTTTATTTTATGTTTTATCGAAAGAGCCGCGGCAATGTCCCCGTCTTTCAAAAATCCCGATTCAAGAAGAATCGAACTTGCGTTTTTTTTGGATTTTTCAATTAATCCATTCAAGTATTCGCGTTGAGATTTATTTATTTTTCCTATGCCTATAAGTATTTCAATCAAATCATTCATATCTTATTCCTTCAAACCCCAGTCGACGACTTTCTGCAAACGCTTGTCCAAATCTGATATTCTTAAACTCATATCTGTTATCATAACCTTAAAAAATTGAGCGGCAGCTTCGGGATTTGATTTAATTAATTCAAGCATATCGTCTCTATATAAAATTAATAATACCGATTTTTCAAGCGCTTTTGCGCCGGCGGTTTTTCCGGTTTCAGTAAAAAGAGATTCCTCTCCGATTAACTCGCCTTCGTTTAAATCCCTGATTGTCATTTCCATATCTTGAACTATTCCGAATATTCGCGCTTTCCCGCGGACTATTAAAAACATTGCGTCGCTTAAAGAATTCGGCTCGTATATTATTTGTCCCGCTTCATAATCTTTTATAATCGAACTATTTACAATCTCTTCGATTATCTTATGCGGAATATTCTCGAATAATTTAAAATCCTTTATTTTTTCCGTTATATTCATCGTCTTTAATTTAAATACTCAGCTTTATTTCATTTCAAGCAATTCTTTATGAGCCGCTTGAAACATTTTTGTCAATTTCTCGGATTCGTCAACCGAATTTGTAACGCGGGGCGTTATAAAAAATACAAGCTCTGACGTCGTATTGTTTTTCGCCGATTTTCTAAACAAATGTTTGAGAACCGGAATATCGCCGAGTATGGGAACTTTTTGTTCCCCTTCGCTTTTCTTATTTTTTACAAGACCTCCGAGAATAATCGTGTTTTCAGACATAACCGATAAAGTAGTGTCTATTATTCTGGATTGAATAGTTGGAGCGAGTTTTTCATTCTCGTCCATATAAGCTCCGAGAGCTTTGATTTCAGCTTTGATTTTCAAACGCACAAGATTGTCGTTGTTTATAGCCGGAGTTACTTTCAAAACAATGCCGACGTTTTTATACTGATAATTTTTTTCTATTAAACTCGTAGTTTCGCGCGATGACGTGCTCGTCGTTAAAAGCGGCACTTCGTCGCCGACATTAATTTCTCCCGACTGATTGTTAGACACAAACAATCTTGGTTTGGACAAAATTTTCATATCGGAATTTTTCTGAAACAAATGAAGCAGTCCGACAAGTTTATCGCTGCTGATTACGGCGAATTTCAATCCGCTTAAATCCTCGTTAAGCGATGTTCCTGCGCTTTCAAACGGATTAAAATAGGAAAAATCGCTTTTAAACTTTACTGTCCTGCCGCCGTCGGCCGCTTTGTAAAAAAATTCCGAACCGATAGATTTTTCATCGTCGTAATTTAATTCCGCGATTACTGCTTCTATTAAAACCTGTTTCGGCTCTACGTCAAGCTGAAATACGGTGTTGCGAACGGTTTCAATATTTTCTGCGGTTGTTGAAACTATTATCGAATTTGAAAGTTTATCCGCGACTATTCCGATATCCCCGGTTACAAAACCTTTTGAAGAAGCCGACGAAACAGAGACGTTTTGAGCGGCTTGAAGATTCTCGCGAACCGCTGCGGGTTTGCCCGAATCCTCCGTTTTCCCGGACAAATAAAACTCTTTTAAAACCTCGGTTAATTCTGCCGCCGAAGCGTTTTTTAATTTGAATATATAAGTCTGTTTCCGTAATCTGGAATCGGTGAACGGCTTATCAATCTCAGTTAATAATTCCTTTATGGTTATGAATAATTCGTCGGACGAATAAGTTACAATAATGGTATTCGCGTCTTTATATACGTTAACGGATATTTGTTCTTTATACATTTGATTCAATAATTGTTTTACTTCGTCGGCGGCGATATAATTCAATTTTAAAATGCCTATCTTATCCGGAATATCAATCTTTTGAACTAATTTTTCTATATTAGAAAAATTCGCGTAATTAGCCGCGATAATTATTTTCATTGAATTCGGCAGCGGAATCGCGAGTATTCTGCCTGTAAAAGGCTCAATCGCAGAATCGTCTATCTTTATTTGTTTTAACTGCGGACGAGAAGGTTGGATAAAAGAAGTCATTAGATTCAAACTTGAAAACTGATTTATTATATTTGTAAGTTTTTGAGGGTCGATATATTTTAATTCCGCCAACTTGACTCTATAGCCTTTATCCGGTTTATCAATCGTTTCTACTAAATTAATTAATGCTTCAATGGATTTGCTGAACCCGGATATTATTATGATATTGGTGCTTCTAATATTGTTTATCATTCCCTCTTTCGCTATTATGGATTGTATAATGGGAAAAATATCGTTAATGTCAATATATTTTGTTTCAAGAATAAACGTGATGAAATTATTTTTTTTCAGATGTTCGGCGAAATTATCCGGCTGCGAAACCGGCCCGCTATAATGCGATTCATTCAGCGTTTTTACCTCGATTTTATCCGGTTTTTCAATTATGCAGAACCCGCGCTGTTTTATAGTATCCTGAATAATCGAAAGAGCCGCGTCGACGTCGACTTCTTCTTTTATATTCGTGGTAATGTCAAAAGAAATTTTTTCGTCCATTATCACCGGTTTTTTCAGCAATTGTCCGATACGTTCGATTATGTTTCTTATATTCGCGTTTGCAAATGAAAACTTGAGAGAGCGTTGCGAATCGTCAGCGTATAACCCGGTAGAAATAACCAGCGTCATTATAATTGTTATAATTATTTTTTTTCTCATAAAATAATCCTCTTTTTTATTCAAAATATGACTATTCCAAAAATTTTAATAACGCCTCCGGCGGTTTATTTTTCGAATCTTCTTCGTTAGAATAAAAATCGGAAGGATATTTATTAAAATTCAAAACATACAAATCTTTTCCGCTAATCAATATAATACGTTCAGGCGTAATACTTTTAATAACCGCGGCGTTTTCAATTTTGTCTCCTTCGCTGAAATATCCGCTTTGATCAGCTGCCGCGCTTTTTAAAAAAGCTTCGTATTTTATTTTGTTATTGTCGATTATTTCCAAAAAACCTGAATATCTGTAATTCTTGTAATTCTGAAATAACGGAACTCGCGGTTTTTCAGGCTCCGGAACAACCGGTTCCGGCGGAATTCTGAGCTGCGGAGCTTGTAAAATCAACGGTTTAACCGGTTTATTATTTTCCGGAACAATTTTTTTTTCTGCGATTCCAAATAATTTCCCGAATCCGGAAATATCAATATTAAACTTATTAATATCCGGAACTAAAGACGTTTGCCGCGTTTCTTGAGAAATAACAGTATTGGCGGCAATATTATCGTTGCCGGATTTTAATATAACCGACGCCATAAAAATATCCGCAATAACAAAAAAAATAATAATATAATTAAAAAGCCCTTTGTTTTGTTTAAGTTTCATCGTTATAATATTCGGTTAAACTTGCTTGAATATCGAATAAATTTTCTTTCAAATTATTTTTTATAATGAATTTGCTTAATCTGAAAATTTCTGTTCTGCGATTTAAAAAATTTATAAAATCAATCAATTCTTTTCCGGAAGCGGTAAAATTAATTTCAAAATGAACGGTTTTTAATAAATCGCCGGGCGCGTTCTCCTGCGTAAATGCAATCTGATATTTGTCGAATGCAGAAAAATTTTTTCTAAACTTTTCAATAATGAAAAATTTAAAATCATTAAAATTCTGAACCCTAACGATGTTTTGCGTTATATCTAAACATCCTGAATCCGAATTTTCTTTAACGCGGGAAATTTCTTTATTTATTTTCTTTAACGCTAAAAGCGATTGATATTTAGTTTTTAAATCCGAATTTATAACTTTTAATCCTGAGATGTAGTTTACGGTTTTTACGGAAGCCGCCGCTAAAAAGGCGGTTATCAAAATAATTATATAAATAATTTCGGATTGTTTTAGTTTAATTTTCATAATATTTCCGCGCTTATCTCGACGTTCGACAATTTTTCTCCGGCTGAAGACAAATCTCCTGCGAATCTTAAATCTTTTAATTTGCCTGTTTTCTCTAATTTTTCAATGAATTCTTTGATTTTTGCCGCGTCTGCCATTAAAATATGAACGCTTAATTTCCGGTTTGAAATTTCAACCGTTTCAATTTTTATTTTATCCGGTTTAACAGCCGCTAATGAATTCAATATCGCGTCTATGCTTATAACGCCCGATTGTTTTAATTTAATCTCTTTCATTAATAATTCTTTTTTTTTTATTCTTTCTATTTCAAATTCAATGCCGGCAGCTTCCGCTTTTAAGCTTTGGATTTTTTTTTCTATTTCCGAATTTTCAATTCTTAGTCTAATAATTTCTTTTGCCGAATAAAAAACAAGCATTGCCGCGAATAAAACCGCAAGAACCGCCGCGGTAAAAGCTCTTTTTCTTATATAGTAAGGTAACAGATAATTTGATTTTGGTTCGCATAAAGATAATTCGCAATAAAATTTGTTTTTATATTTCAATATTTTTTCAACGGAATTATCCGCGATTGCAACGTCTGCGCTTTCAAAATTCGACTTTAAAAATTCTTTAAGTCTTTCGGCTCCGGAATGTTTTGATATAATGCGTATTTCATTAATCTCTTCAATCTTGTATTCAGAGGATATTATCGTATTTTTTATTTCGTCGTATAACGGATTAAAAATATCCGTATTGTCTCCTTGAATGTCGAATATCAAATTATTAATTCTGGAATTTCTGCTATAATATATTTGTTTTTTACGAGCTAATCCAAATTGCGAATAATCGTTTTCAATAAAAATTAGCAACGCGTCTCCTTCTCCGGAAATTAATTCCTCGAATATATATAAAGGAGATATCATACATTTTACCTTAAGATTGTTTTTCTTTATGAACTTCAAATATTTTTCATACGCCCCGCAGGTTATAAAAGTTATTGCGACCCCAAAACTCTTAGAATCAAATCTCTCTATCAATTTATAAGTATAAACAATCTCGTTTAATTTAAATACCGTGTTTTTAGAAATGTGAGCTTTTATAATATCGTCGATTAGCATATTTTTTTGAGAAGGCAATTTTAAAAACAACGAGGATATGTCTTCCGGAGAAACGATTAGAATAATATTTTTCGAATACTTTTTTAATTCTTTCAGCAATATCGCGTCGGTTATCTCAATTTCATTATTTTCCGTCAATTTATAACCGGCGGAAACGGCGTCGAAATTTTTTGAATAAACAAAAATTCTTTCATTGGAAAATTCAATAACATTCATAATCGTTAATTATATATTTACATTTTTAATTTAACAAGAAAAAAAAGTTGACTATTTGAAATATAAAAATAAAATAACTTAAGTATGTTAAATTTTAAAAATAAAAGATTCTATTTTTTTTATATGCTTTTTTTTGCCGGCATAGCGGTTTATTTAACGTCTTGCGGCAAGCCGGCCGTTGTCAATAAACGTCTTGATTTATCTCCTTTGAAAAATCAAAATATGGATATTTCAAAAACTTTTTCGAATTTTCAAAATATAATTATTCTGTCAAAAAAAAACAACGATATTGCCGGAACGTGGGATTTGTTATCTGAAAATTACAAGATTGCAGAATTTAATAACGTAATTGATTTTTTGAAATCAAGCTGGTCTTCGCATTATTCCCGGATTTTTTCAAGCATAGCGGACGCGTCTCTGAATGAAATAAAATTTTTGAATGAAAAAAACGCCACATTGACTCTATTGAATGAAAACGAAAATAACGGAAGACCCATTTATTTGATTTTAAATAAGGAAAATGGAAATTGGAAAATCGAAGATATCAGCGGAATAAACCCGTCTAACGAAATCTATAATAAAATTATTTCCGATTTGAACGCTCAAAAAAAAGATTTTCCCGCTGCTCTCGATAATCTGGCTAATCTTGTCGAAAACGGCGAATACGGTTCGGCTTACCAGTTTTCTATGTTGCTTCTGAAAAAATACCCCGACATTGTTTCAAGACGGGAAACCGAAAAAAAATCTTTTATAAACGCTATTCTTAAAATATCGAATTTCTATATTTACTCGTTTCATAAAACAAATAAAAAAAACTTTTTACTCGATTCCGTTCAATTGCTTGAGAGTCTTTTTAAATTGAATTATTACGATAATCGTATTTTTTTTAACGCGGGTATGTCTCATTTTCTTAATAATAATCCGATTTCCGCCAATATTTTTTTTGACAGAGCTCTCCAGTTTGTCAAACCCTCGCCTGAAAACTCCGAATATATTAAAAGCATTATTTCTTACATTATAGATATTCATTTAATTCAAAACGAATGGAATGTCGCCCGCGGTAAATTTAAAATATGGGAATCGGCGTATGCCGATTTTCCGAAAATTTTAAATCATATCGGCGCTTATAAACAGAATTGGGAAAGCGTTATCAAATATAATTGCGCGGACGCAAATTTAAAATATAAAATTATACAATCCTACAAATCGGAAAATTTTCAAAAAACGGAAGAACTTATAAAATCGTTTTTGGAAAAATACGAAGACAGCTTCTATAAAAATAGTATGCTCCTTTTAGGTTGTATGACAAAATATTTCGTTTATTCGTCAAATCAAAATTCGGACGACGACAATCTTCTGAAAAGTTTTCGCGATTATTGCTCCGCCTCGCTTGCTTTGAAAAAAAACGAATACGCGCCTTTGATTTATTCGCTTTTGATTGAAAGTTATCTCAAAGATTCCGGCAATCCTAACGACTATAACGCCGCATATTCTCTGATTAAACAATTTCAGGAAAAAATGATAGCTGAATCATTCGACGATGAATATATGTCGTATTTTAATCTGACCGCCGCAAATTGTTATAGATATCTTAAATACTGGAAAAAATCAATCGATGAATACGCCTCTCTAAAACAGTCTTTGTCTTTAAAAAAATATAAAACTCAAGAAGAAGAAAAAATATTGAAACTAATAAATACGATTCTTGAAAAACAGGTTAATCTGGGATATATCGCCTCTCCGTATCTTGGAGTTTCAGTCGAACAAAACTCGATTTATGGAAATTTGATAGTAAAAAATGTCGTGGATTCCAGAGTTTTTTTAAAAAATGACATTATCCTTGAAATCAATAATATTAAAATATCCGATTTATTCGATTATCAGATTATTATAAATTCTTTGAAAATAGATTCGCCGGTCAAGATTAAAATCTTGCGCGCCGGAAAAATCATTTCCGAATCCGTAAATATTTCCGACAAACTATAATTTATTCAAATGATTGAATCAGTCGAAAAAAAAATTGTTCTTGGAAAAGTGATTTCGTTCGATTCCGTAAAAGGTTTCGGTTTTATATCGCAGTTGAATTCGGATAATAAACCCGTTTTTTTTCATTATTCCGATATCAAATCAAAAGGAGCCGGCAAATTTAAAACTTTGAAACCGGAACAAATCGTCGAGTTTGAACTTAAAAATTCAACCCTCCCGTATAGAGCAATTCGCATATCGGAAAAAAAATATTGATTTTTTCTATATTTTTACGATACTTTGCTTTTAACCCGAAAATTGCGATTAGATTTTGAAAAATTGCAGCTTAACGCATAAAATACTTGTCGTCGTCAATTTTTCAATCGCGCAAATTTTTATAAAGCAATTTTTGGTTTAAATTTATTGTTATCCGGGTTAACTGTATGTCTTTAAAATTTACGATTGACGCGACTTATACGCTTGCCCAAAAAACCGGCATAGGGTATTTTGTCGAAGGATTAATCGCCGGTTTAAAAAAAATAAATTCAACCGACGATTTCAGTTTATTCTATAACTGTATATTTCCCGAAAAATACGGCGTAATTTCGCCTTCCCAAAACAATTTTAAAAACCATATTCTAAGAATTCCAAGACGTTTTTTAATGAATTTTTGGAATTCAAACTGGTTTCCAAACGATTTATTTTTGCCGAAATCAGACGTCTTCGTTTGTACCGGTCTTCATTTGCCTAATAATCTGAAATCTAAAATCGTTTCGATTATTTACGACGTTTCATTCAAAATCGACGATTTCACTTATTCTATGCGGGAAAAAAATCAAATCGATTCTTTGATAAAAAAAATTCTGAAAAATTCCGATTTTATTTTTACTTGTTCCGAATCAACTAAAACAGATTTGATAAAATATTATGATTATCCGGAATCTAAAATCGGAATTTTATACGGCTCTTTAACGGAAATTGACGTCAATAAGAATAACTTGACATTGACCGAAGAATTTGTCTGCCGTATTTCGGAAAAAAATTTTTCTGAAACGGGTCTTAAAACCGGTTTTTCTAAAAATACGAATTATTTTCTTTTTATCGGAGCTATCGAAAAACGAAAAAATCTCGGTATTATTTGCGAAGCTTTAAAAAATCGCGGTTTAGATTTAAACGGCGATAATTTTAAAATAATTATTGCCGGAAAAAAATCCAATGATTTTAAGGATTTTTTTCAAAAAATAACCGATTACGGATTAACGGACAAATTCATTTTTACGGGATATGTTTCGGAAATTGAAAAATATACTTTGTTGAATAACTGTTTGGGAACGCTGTATCCTTCGGTTTACGAAGGTTTCGGCTATCCGGTTCTCGAATCTTTTTATTTTAGTAAACCCGTTATAACTACGCGGCGAGGTTCGATTCCGGAATTAGCGGGCGAAGCCGCGTTTTATATTGAACCGTTCAATCCGGAAGACTTGCTTGAAAAAATGACGTTAATTTATAAAAATAAAAATTGTCTTGAAAAAATTTTTCCGTCAAAAAAATTTAATTCGCAATTAGAAAAATTTTCTTGGGAAAAATCTGCGTTGAAATTTATTGAAACTATAAAATCAAAAGTATGTTCAAACACGATTACGGAGTCTTAAAATATTCCATATATATAACGGTCTATATTATTTTATCGGCAAGCGTTTATTTTATCGCAAAAAAAAAATACGACGCTTCCATTAGAACAAAAACAGGTTCCGATTCCGCAAGCCGGATAAACGGGAAAATCTATTCGTCTTATCAAAAATTATTTTTAATTCTTATCTTTTGCGCTTATGCGATAATATTGCCCGCCTCAGTAATTCACGGTCTTCACGGAGACGAAATTAATCATATTTGGCTGATAGATTCGATTACAAATGATTTTGATTTGAATCTTTCGAATAATGTTCCGAAGGATAAATATTATCTTGTAGCTCATTACTTTTTTAAATCCGAAAACGAATTATTCACAAGCGTTATGCCGGGAATGGCGGCGCTGGCGGCTCCTTTTTATTTGATTGCCGGAGTAACCGGATTCAGGTTTATGATTGTTCTTATAACATGTTCGTTAGCTTTTATCGCGTATAAATTATCTGTGGAATACTCGGGTTCTGAAAAAAATTCGTTTTTATTTTCATTAATTTTCTTCTTATTAAATCCGTTCGTTGTATATTCTTCGCAGATTTACCCGGAAACCGCTGCCGCGTTGTGCGCTATGCTATCAATTTTTTTTCTGAAAAAACATAAACCGTTTGCCGCAGGGTTGTCAATATCTTTTCTTTTATGGTTTCATATAAAATATTACGTAATAGTAGTTTTATTGGTTTTCATAGTTCATTTGCTTTTAATTAAAACAACTTTCAAATTAAAACAATTTCTTTTATTCGCGATTCCAGTAATGTTCAGTCTTATTTTTTTTGAAGTTTATTGTTATTCCGTTTTTAATTCTTTTAATCCGTTCGCGGCTTACGTTCAAGGAAGCGATGCGGGTTATAAAAACTTTTCAGAATTATTCTCAAACGTAATTTTGAATAATAATTTTTTTGAGCAATTGAAGATTAATTTTTTCGATTTGCAATTCGGATTATTTGTAAACAGCCCTTTTTACATTTTCGGTTTTATATCGGTATTTTATTGTTTAATAAATAATTTTAAAAAATATTGGCAACTCGCAATATTGTTTTTCGGATATTGCTTTTATATTTGCATTAATAATCAGGGATATAACGGTTATTCGCCTTTAAATCGTTTGCTGATTCCCTGCCTGCCTGTTTTAATAATTTCAAGTTCCGGTATGTTCGCTGATTTGCAATCGCGATTTTTTAATAAACCTTTTTTTAAATCTTTAGCTTTGTTTCTCAAGATTTTGTTTTTTGTGTCGTTTATTATTTCAAGCGTTTACGTAACGGTACCTGTTTCAAGATATCCGGATTACTCTCAAAAAAATAGCATATACGCTTTGTTTGAAAAAATATTATATCGCGGTTTTAGAATTCAACTGAATCCGGTAAAATAATATTTTATCGCCGGCGTTTATTATTTTCTTAAATGATTTCTTTAACAAATTAATTTTTAATACTTTAATCAATTTGCTTCCGGCGGAATCTATTGTATCGTTCTAAAAATAACATTAAAAACGATTATTTGTCAATATTGTAAATTTCGCCTTTATAAGCAAAATTTAATTCAAGTTATTTTTAGAACGCTATACTATACTGATTAAAATTATTATCGCATTTAAAAAATCGTATGCTTGAAATCACTCTGTTTGCTCAAATGCGAGAAATACTTATATTTTGACGTTTAAGTTTTGCGACAATTCCTTCATTAATTCTTCTTTTATAATATCCATATTTTTATCAGTTGTAAATCCTGCGGCTTTAGAATGACCGCCGCCGCCGAATTTTCTAACTGTCGGCAACAAATCAAAATTGTCTTTAGAGCGCAGATTCGCTTTAATAACGCCCTCTTTTATTTCTTTCAATAACACTGATACTCTGCAGCCGCGAATAGACCTTAACGTATTTACAAAACCTTCGGCGTCATTATCAGTTGTTCCGGTTTCATCGAACATTTTTTTTGAAATATATCCGAAAGAAATCTTGTTTTTTTCGTCAAACTCGATGGTTTCGATAAGTTTTCCAAGCAATTTTGTTTGAGCCAAGGATTTGTTTTCAAAAAGTTTTGAAGTGATAAAGTAGGGTTTTACAGAATTGAATTTCAATAATTCTGAAGCCGCGGATAAAGTCGACGATAAAGTGTTTTCCTGACTAAACATCCACGTATCAGTAATAATAGCTGTATAAAGATAAATTGCGATCTTATCATTAATCGGGATATCGTTAGTTTTAAAAAATTGGAAAAGCAATTCGCCGGTCGATGACGCTTCCGGTTTTACGATTTTAAGTTCCGAATCCGAAACCGTATCTTTATGATGGTCGATTATTGCAAGTTTATTTTCTGATATATAGTTTTCAAACAATTCAAACGGGTAACCGACGCGTTTGTCAAAATTAGAATCCAAACATATCAGCAAATCAAATTGTTTATCAATAATAATATTTTTATTGTCTTCAATCAATCCGCCGTCCGGCAGCCATCCCAAATATTGCGGACAGCCTCCTTCAATAATCGATACGGCTTTTTTATTCAAGGATAAAAGATAATTTTGAATCGATAAAACGCTTCCTGCCGCGTCGCCGTCTGCTTTTGAATGAGTCGTCAACAAAATTTTCTCAGACTTGATAATTTTTTCGTTTATGGCTTTGAATTTTTTTTTATCGTCTTCCGTAATAATTAGATCCATATTAGATTTTGCAAGCTCCTCGTTTTTGATTTTATTAAGCATATTGTTAATATTTTCGGCGTAATCAAGCGTTTCATCTAAAAAAAACTTTAATGCCGGCATATATTTTAAAACGATTTTTTTTGATAATAATAATCTTATATAATCGACCGAATCGGATAAAATTTCAATCGTCTTATTTTGCTGTTTCGGTTTTCCGAATACGCTGACGTAAATATTGGCAATTTTTAAATCTTTAGAAAGTTTTATTTTGGTTACTGTGATAAAACCTATATCGGGATTCTTCATTTTATTTAGAATTATTCCGGATACTTCGCGTTTAATCTGTTCGGCGACTCTGTCCGCTCTTGAAAACGTTTTTTTTTGAACAAAATTAATATCTTTAATAGGCATAATTCAAATTCCTTGATATTATAATATTTTTTTTAAAATCGCATCGGTTTTCCGGTTCATTATTTTCAATTTATCCGGCGTTTCATGCGTAAATCCAGTTAAATGCAGGATTCCGTGAACAAATAACCGGAATAGTTCGTCTTTAAAAGAAACAGTAAATAATTCCGATTGACGTCCGGTTTTTTCCAATGAAATTATAATCTCTCCAAGCATAGTTCTGCCGGATTCCGGATTAATCCCGTTTATTTGAAACGAGAGCACGTCTGTGGGACAGTTTTTATTTCTATAATTCCGATTGAGTTTTTCAATAAACTTATCGGAACACAATACAAGATTTATTTCGCAGTCTTTGAGTTTAAGATATTCCGCGATTTTATAAAACGCAAGTTTTATAAAACCGGATGGTATCCGGTTGGCGCCGCTTTGAAATTTTCTGATAATATTCAGCGAATTGTTAAATCTGTTAAGATACATTTTTTTTCTTCGATAATTCTTCGTTGTTTTTAATTTCTTTTTCATCCGGATATTCGATTCTTGTATGATACATAGTAGTTAAAATTTTGATAAACGTTTCGGAAATTATTTTAATTTCTTTCAGGGTCAGTTCGCTGTTATCGAGATCGCCGTCATTAATTTTCTTTTTTATAGCGTTGTTAACCATATCCGAGATTCTTGCAGGCGTCGGATTTTTCAAGGTTCGCGTCATAGCTTCAATCGAATCTGCCATTGACAAAATTGCGGATTCCTTGAAATTAGGCGTAGGACCGGGATATCTGTAATCGCTTTCATTCACCGGCTCTCCGGATTTCAGCGCGGAATTATAAAAGAATATCATCAAAGATTTTCCGTGATGTTGTTGAATCATATCTTTAATAGATTTCGGCAATTTCCATTTGTCGGCAAGCTCAAGTCCTTGTTTTACGTGAGCTTTTAAAACCGAATTGCTCAAACTCGGTTTAATATAATTATGCGGATTTTCCATATAATTCTGATTTTCTATGAAATAATTCGGTTTGACCATTTTGCCTATATCGTGGTAATACGCGCCAACTCTTGCGAGCAGGGGATTCGCGCCGATTGCCTGAGCCGCGGATTCGGCAAGGTTTGCGAGAGTCAAACTATGCTGATAAGTGCCGGGCGCTTTAGTGGCAAGTTCTTTAAGCAGCGGATGACTTATATCGGCGAGCTCCATTAATCTGAAATCCGTCGTGAGATTGAAAAGACTCTCGAAAATCGGCATAAATCCAGTTACAAAACTCGGGGTTAAAAGCAGCCCTTTTACAAAAATTATTATATATGCTATGTAAGATATATTCAAGCGAGTATTGAAAATTTGAGAATAAAGTTTATCGGCGATAAATAAAAAAAGAATATTGGAAACTGAAATAAAAAAACCGGATTTAAGAAGATTAGTTCTGCGTTTTGTTTGAGAAATAAAAAATACGCCTATCATACTGCTGAAAAATATCGTAAATCCGAGAAGAAACGAATACCCCGGATCAGAAAACGCGGTGTTGGCTGAATAAACCGAAAAAACTATAGACGAAATAAACGCGGTGAGCAGAGCTACTATTATGCCGGTTCTATTGAACAGCATCATAACCGATAATATGGCGGACGATTCTATTGGAATAAGGAAAATATAAGTGAATAATTTATCTGCGAATAAAGAAGAATTAATCAGAGCTAAATATACTTTAAGCAAAAACGCCGGTATAATGAGAAGTATAAAAAAAACTATATAATTGCTGATATTTCGTTTAAAAGTAGATATGAAAAAATGAAAATAATAATTGCTGAAAACAAAAAGCGCTACAAAAGTGAAAAATAAAAGTATAACCAGATATATGTCGGTCGTCCATTTGTAAGAGCTTATGTTTTTTAAAATTTCAACTTTATCTTTAGTTAATATTTCTCCCTGTTTTACAAGAATTTCTCCCTTAGATATTTTTCTGTTTATTTTCGGCATTGAATTAATAATTTTGTTGTATTCGTCCAGCATAGCGGCGTTGTCAATAACCACATTCGGTTTTACCGAGCGGTTTATTAAGGCAATTAATCCGTCCGTAAATGAATTATCTATAATTGTATTTTTTCTGATAAAATCGGCCAAACCGGTATCGCCTGCAATTATGTTGTTTTGATAAATTTTGAGGGATTCGCCCGATTTTTCTATTGTATGCAGGATATTGCTTTTTTTTGAGGATATTATAACCCCGTTTTTATATTCTTTTTCGTCAAATGGAGTTTCTTTATATCCAGCCGATAATATTTTGTCGGCAAGTCTGTTGGCTTCTTTTATAAAATCATTTTTGCTTTTTGATTGCAAATCTATTTTATTTTCAATTAATGCCGTATCGTCCAAAATAAATCGAGCGTCCTCGATTTTATATAAAACCCTCATTTCCTTAAAAATTTCGGATTGTTGTTTTTGAAAAGCGTAATTGTCGACAATCTCAAAATATTTTGGAGATATTATATCGGAAGCTGCGGTAACTCCTTCAATTATTTTTTGCGTCTTGTATACTTTTGGAGAACAAATTAAAGTTAGAACCGCTATTGAAATAAAGTAAATTATAAACTTGAAAAAACGCAATTTGCTTTCTTCGTTATTAAAAAATGCCATAAAAAAATTTTCCTAAAATTATATCAATCATAAAATTTATTACGTTCAGCAGAAATGATAAACCGCTAAAACAGTTTCATTTGTTTTTACATTCTTTACGTGTAAATTGTAAACGAAAACTGCCGCAAGATTGTAATTGAAAGCTACTCAAGCCGTTAAATTATTGTATAATTAAAACATAAAAAAACAACCTATTTTTTTTAAAAATCAGGAATTATATTTGGATTTTAATCTTAATTTCAAGCGGAAACTTTCTTTTTCGGTTTCAATAATTTCACATTTATGAGTTAATCTGTCAAGACGCGCAGCGCAATCTGAACAGTAAATTATTCCTCTAATAAATTAAATCCGAAAAAATGCAATAGGGTATTTTTTCGGTGAAGTTTTTTAAATCATTGATTCTAAATGATTAAAACTTCTAAAAACCCGAAAACTTTTTAAATTTACGGCTTTAACCGTAAATCATGTGTTTTTAAGATTTTGAAAAATTGTCTAAAACAAGTATTCTGTGCTGTCTGAACAATTTTTTAAAATCCTTATGCGGTTTTCGGGTTAAATAATATACAACTGGGCATTTCTGGAAACGCCGTCAGACAAACTCGATTTTTACGCAGTCAGACCCCACTATTGTTTGAAGTTTTGATATAAAATCATAATCGATTTTCAACATACCCGATTCGGGTTTTATAACGGCGTAATTATTTTCTTCAAGTTTCATTGAAATGAATATTTTAGTATTGCCCGCAGGGACCGAATTTATTATCGTTTTAATGCTTTCAATAATTCGACTGTCAGGCGCGACCCAATTAATCAATATATTGACTTTTGAAACGATTTCGCCAAAACCGGATTCTATTGAAAAAATCTTTTGCGCCGTAAATCTGTTTGAATACTGTTTGTCAAGTCTGCCGAAAACATAAACAATATTATTATCGAAAATCAAATCCCTGAATTTATCGTAAACGCTTGAAAATATAATGGTTTCCATCGAACCGGAAAGCGTGTCTAAAAAACAAGACGCCATTGTCTGATTTTTTTTATCAAGTTTTCGTTTTATTTCCGTTATTACTCCGGCGACATAAAATTCGGCTCCTTCCGGTATCTCGTCTATGTTTGACAAATCGTATTTGCCGATAAATTTAATTTCTTCGGAAAATTTATTAAGCGGATGTTCGGATAAATAAAATCCAAGCGCTTCGCGTTCATACATAAGTTTTTCTATGCGCTGATATTCTTCAATTTTTGGATAAGTGAAAACTTCATAATCGCCGTTTCCCGCAAATTCAAAAAGCGAATCCATATTTTTTACAGATTCTTCGGAAGCCGATTCGGTAATCTTAGGCAAAGCCGCTATAAGAGACGCCCTTGATAATTTCATAAAATCAAACGCGCCTGCGTAAATAAGATATTCAATGCTGTTTTTTTTTAATTTCTGAACGTTAATCCTCGAACAAAAATCGTAAAGGTCCTTAAATTTGCCGTTTTGAGTTCGTTCGGTTTCAACGTCCTGAATCGATGCGACTCCCACGTTCTTTATTGCTCCGAGCCCGAACCTTATTTTTCCGGATTCTATTGAAAAATACGCCGAACTGTAATTAATATCCGGAGGCAAAGCCTCAATTCCGTTTCTCAACGCGTCGTCTATTATTTCAGGAAATCTGGCGTTGTTCATTTCAATCTCGTTGTTAAGCAACGCTATATAAAACTCTATGGGATAATGAGTTTTTAAATAAGCCGTCTGATATGAAAGAAGCGCATACGCCGCGCTATGCGATTTATTAAAACCGTATTGAGCGAATTTTTCTATCAAATAAAAAATATTTTCGGCTTCCGTTTTTGTCAGATTTGATTTTTTTATGCAGCCTTCCATAAACGGAATTTTTTCAGCTTCCATTATCACGGGATTTTTTTTGCCCATAGCTTTTCTAAGATAATCGGCTTTTCCGAGCGAATATCCCGCAAGAACATTAGCTATAAGCATAACCTGTTCCTGATAAATGATTACTCCGTAAGTTTCTTTTAAAATTTTCTCAAGCCCCGAATGCGGATATTCGATTGGTTCGGTTCCGTGTTTCCTGTTTATAAACGAATCCACCATTCCGCTTTTTAAAACTCCGGGTCTATACAAAGCGAGAAGCGCTATGATATCCGTAAATTTATCAGGTTGCAGTTTTACCATAACGGTTCGTATTCCTTTGCTTTCGAGCTGGAACACTCCGATAGTATTGCCTGATTTTAATAAACTATACGAAGCGGTATCGTCGAGTCTCAATTTCGAAAAATCAGGACGCAGATTTTCCGGAATCAGATTTATAGCGTCTTGAATTACCGTCAATGTTTTTAATCCGAGAAAATCCATTTTTATCAAACCGAGTTTTTCAATTCCTTTCATATCAAATTGAGTTGAAATCGCCGAGTTCGCAGAATCAAAATACAATGGCAGGTATTCGACGAGCGGCTTGTCTCCAATCACTACTCCGGCGGCGTGCGTGCTCACGTTTTTTGGAACGCCTTCAATGGCGTTGGCGGATTCAAACCATTTTTTATATTCCGGTTTTTCAACGATTAAATTTTGAAGTTCAGGCGCGCTCGATACAATTTCGTTTATTGATAATTGACTTATTTCAGGAAAAAGTTTTATGACCTTGCTGACTTCGGAATAAGCGATTCCCATTACTCTTCCCACGTCCCGAAGCGCGTTTCTCGTTTTAAAGGTTCCAAATGTAATTATTTGAGAAACGTTTTCTTTTCCGTATTTTCTTATGACGTAATCAATGACTTCGTTTCTTCTTCGAAAACAAAAATCGATATCTATATCGGGCATAGATATTCTTTCCGCGTTTAAAAATCTTTCAAAAATCAAATCGTAATCAAGCGGATTAATTTCCGTGATACCGGTAAGATACGCTACGAGACAACCGGCGGCGCTTCCCCTTCCAGGACCTACTGGAATTTTTTTTTCTTTTGCGAACCTGATAAAATCCCTTACAATTAGAAAATACGAGGAATACCCCATTTTTTTTATTACTGCCAGTTCGTAATTCATTCTATCAATGATTTCTTTGGGGATATCATTGAATTTAATTTTCAAACCTTCTTCGCATAAATCGGATAAATATTTATGAGCCGATTGGTAGGTTGCAGGCAATTCGAATACTGGAAAATGATAAACGTTGGAATTTAATTCAAAAAGAACGTTGCACTGCTGGCTTATTTTTAACGTGTTGGCAACAGCTTCCGGATAATCGCTGAAAAGAGCGCGCATTTCATCCGCGTTTTTTAAATACAATTCGGAACCGCTGTATTTCATTCGGTCTTCATCCGATAAATTGTGTCCGGTTTGAATACAAAGCAGAATATCGTGATATTCGCTGTCCTCTCTGTTTATATAATGCGCGTCGTTTGTTGCTACAAGTTCTATTCCGTATTTTTCCGAGTATTCGGCAAAAGCTTTTATTATCGTTTCTTCCTGCGGCAGATTGTGTCTTTGTATTTCAAAATAAAAATTTTCCTTTCCGAATATAGAGATATAATCCTCTATGCTTTTTTCCGCCGATTCATAATCACCGTTTAATATCAGCTGTTGAATTTCTCCTTTCACGCAAGCCGTTAAACAAATCAAATCGGAGGAATAACGGTATAACAATTTTTTGTCGATTCTCGGCTTATAATAAAACCCTTCAATATAAGCGGACGAGGCGAGTTTTAACAGATTCTTATAACCGTTATAATTTTTCGCAAGAAGAACGCAATGATAATTTTTGGAACTTCTGGATTTATCCGACATATCGCCTGAAGCCACGTATATCTCGCATCCTATAATCGGTTTAATTCCATTCTTGGAGCATTCGGTATAAAAATCAAGAACTCCGAACATACACCCATGATCGGTAATGGCCGCGGCAGGCATATTATATAATTTGCATTTGGATACAATATCTTTTATACGGCAGAAACCGTCAAGGAGACTGTATTCGGTATGCGTGTGTAAATGAACAAAATTACTGTTCGCCGGCATTTTGCAGTTTGGTAATTAATTCCGGTTTTCCTTCGGCAAAATAAAAACCCTGCCCAAGATTTATTCCTATTTTTTTTATTTCTTCAAGTTCCGCTTCGGTTTCAATTCCCTCGGCAAGCACTTTGATGTTATGTTGATTTGCAAATTTAACAAGCGCCCTGACAATATCGCTGCGCGGATTGTTTTCATTTATATTTTTTACCAGCGAAATATCGAGTTTGATTATGTCGGGTTTTAATTCCGCGATATAAAACAAACTCGCATATCCGCTTCCGGCGTCGTCTATAGCTATTGTAAATTTGCAATTTTTAAATAATTGGAGCTGTTCCTTGAATTTTTGTAAATCCGTTATGTTCGTTCTCTCGGTAATCTCAAGAATGATTTTTGTAAAATCATAATTGTCCGGATTCATTTCGGCGAATTTTCTGAATTCAGGATCCGAAAAAGACGCCGGTTCGACGTTTAACGATAAAAAAAGATGGCAAGCGTCAGAAGAGTTCATAAAAGAAATTAAAGCTTTTTTTCTTATAATGCGTTCAAGTTCCCATATTTTATTCGTTTGATACGCCATATTAAAAAGTATAACGGGTCTGTAAAGCATTGTATTTTTCGGACCTCTGACAAGCGCTTCAAATCCTATTATTTTATGGGCTTCAAGGTCTATTATCGGCTGATAAACTATACTGACGTTTTCCGCGGCAAGTATTTCTTTGAATTCGGATTGCAGCGCCAGCGATACTTGCGATTCTTTATCGTATGCCATCATCATAGCGTTTTTCAGATTTGTATATACTGTGCGTTCAAATTTGATTTCACGGTTCAAATCGATTATAGAATAACCAAGATAAAAATCGAACTGATATTCAAGACCGCGCGAAATTAATTTGTTTTTATTTGATTTAAGATATTTTTCTATTCTGCCTTTTATTTCATTGACGTCTGAAATCCTGATTTTTTCCTGATACCTCGGCGGCGATAAAAATATTATGAAATCATCGTCCCACATTCTTGTAATAGCTATTATATCGTTGTTTCTAATAATCGTTCCTTTCATATTTTTCAACAATTCGGCAGTTTTTATAAGAAGATTATCGAAAACCTTTTCTCCGTAATTTATTTCGATTTCGTTGAATTTCGCGACATTGATATAAATTATTCCGAAATTAGGCGAGTTCTTGAAAAGAATTTTTATTTCGTCCAATACGGCGTTCAACAGCGGCAATTTCGTGAGTTTATCAGAACCTTTGTCAAAATAATAATATGAATTTTGATCGGCGCCGTTTGAATGTTCTATCAATTTATTTGAAAATTGAATGGCGCGTTTATTCAAATGCATATTGATTTTACCGATGAATTCCGAGGAGTCAAACGGTTTAAGCAAATAATCGTCGGCTCCGGATTCCATTATTTTCAATGGACCGCCTTTTGCCGTAACAACAAGAATACTTATGCCTGCGGTTAACGAATTGTTTTTCAAAGACTCTATTATCTCATACCCGTCTTTTTCGCTGTCCGGCAGCATTATATCGATTATTGCAAGGGATATTTTTTGTTCCACGATTATTTTATGCAATTCCGGCGTTGATTTTGTCAACCAGATTAATTCGATGCTTTTATCGGATAAAAGTTCTTTTATATAATGAAATATTTCTTGATCGTCCTCGATTATAAGAATATTCCGCTTTGCAAGGCAGGAATTGGATATGATTTCAACTTCAAATTCAGACTTTTCTGAAAATGTGTTTATGCTGTTATTCAATATTTTAATCAGTTCGATTGAATCGTTTGTTATCTCGGGATAATTTATCGCCGAAGCGTTCGCGGCGACGGATATTTCTTTTTTGGATTCGTCCGGCAATACATAAATATAATACTTTATTTTTTCAATAATTCTATTTAACGCTATTCTCGAATTGAAATCGTCCGTTTCAGGCAAAAGTAAAATAAATCTGTCAAACGAATATCTTGCGAGATAATCCACTTCTCTCAACGATTTTTTTATAAGATATGCGAGTTCCGCCATTATCAAATCGCAAAAATACCATCCGATCTCGTTTTTTAAATCCATAAGATTCTTTATATGGATAATCGAAACCGAAAGCATTCTTTTATATCTTAAGCATTTTAAGGTCTCTTCGTTGAATCTTCTGTAAAAACTTTTATAATTAGGCATTCCGGTTACGCGGTCGATTTGAACGTTATTTTTTAATTGTGAATTTTTCAGTATCGCAAGCTTTATTCGGCTGATAAGCTCTGATTTGTTTATCGGTTTATAAATAAAATCAGAACTGTCGTCAATGAAACTTACCGGAAAATCATTTATTTTTTCAGGGTCAATCGCATAGATTACCGGTATCATATACGATTTTGTAAATATTTGAAGCTCAAAATAAAAATTATTCAGCATATCGTCGTCTATATATTCGGTTACTATTATATCTGCAAGCTCGTCGATATACTGGGTTATGGTTAAATCTTCGACTATTTTAAATTTGAATATGAGCGTTTCAGAAATATTCTCGTCTATTATATCTTTTTCGCTTAATATGGATTTGTTATATGGATTTAAAAATAAAATCGTAGTCATTTTTTAATAATTTATGATTAAGATATTTTATAAAAAAATATAATGTATTCCGGCAAAATTAATTATTGCCATATTTAAATAAATAATAAATAAAAAGATTCGAATTGTCAATAAAAAATTGTTTTCGCGACACTTTTTGAGCGGAGTCAGAATAAATTGATTGACATATTATCTGTAATTAATGTAAAATTTAACGTTATCATAATTAATTTTTCCATTAGTTAAACACTATGATAAAAATTTTTTATTTGTTATTATTTTTATAGTATTACAATATATTTTTTCCTATTATTTATATACTCAATCTATAAGTATAACGAGCGACAAGTCTTTTGGATATTACAAAAAAGGCAGACAATTTATAAAAAAAGGAAAATTTGAACAAGCTATTGCTTATTTTGAACAAGCTTTTTTTTAATCCAAAAAATGTAAAATATAAAAAAAATTTAGCAACAGCCTATATTAAATTATCTAACGAATTAAGTGATAAAACCAAGTTTTCCGATGCTTTGAAATGGGCAAAAAAAGCATATTCTTTATTTAATAATTCTGAAACAAAAGAAAATATCGCATTAATTTATAAGGCTAATGCTATTAATTTATTAAAAAAAATATATTTAAAGAAGCTGCAAAAAAATTGAAATTGCGCTAAGTTTTTCACCTTTAAATGCTGAAATAAAAGAAACGGAATTAATTGTTAACTTATACTAATCCGCTTTCAAAATTATGAAAAAAATTTTTAGAACGGCGGATTAGTATTAAACCGAACCATTTCGGTTTAGTAATTTTGACAGCGGTTCGGTATTAGATTACTGACTTTTTCTTTCTTCAGACGACAGAAAGAAAGTATTTTTAAAATTATTAAAAAAATATCCTGATTCCGATTTAACAATGGAACTTATGGGAGACGCGTATTATTATAATGAACGAGTATTTTTTATTAATAAATCCGGTTTCAGATGAAATTACTGAAAAAACATACTGGTTGGGATTAACCGGATTTACTTCAAGCGCGTAAGTCTCGATATCGTCGGAGTTGTTGACCGGAATTTTATCGTCAATATAAACTTTGAGAGAAGTCGGGTCGATATTGGTATCATCGCATATGCCGGATGCGATTTTGAAATATCTGTTTTCAATAAAATTTATATCATAATAAATAATAATTTGCGAATTATTTGCGCCAGTAAATTCTTTATGGTAGTAGTCATTATTATTGATAAGATACTAAATGGAGAACAACTCTGAATAATTGTTGAATTCCAATTTATAAAATTCGATATTTTAAGAAACGTTTTTTTTATTTATTCTCTTACAAAAAAATTTATTCTTACAAATACGCTTCAAGGGCTGTGATAGCGCCGACGTTGACGATATCTTCGGAGGAACATCCTCGCGACAAATCGCTAACGGGCTTTGCAAGTCCCTGAATAATAGGACCGTAAGCTTCGGCTTTTGCAAGACGCTGAACGAGTTTGTATCCTATATTGCCGGAATTCAAATCAGGGAATATCAAAACATTGGCTTTGCCGGCTACCGGGCTGCCAGGAGCTTTTTTTAAACCTACGGAGGGAACTATCGCGGCGTCGAGTTGTAGTTCGCCGTCTATTTCAAGATTAGGATATTTTTGTTTTGCTAACGTTGCGGCGTTTCTTACTTTATCTACCGACGAATGTTCGGCGCTGCCTTTAGTTGAAAACGATAAAAATCCTATAACTGGTTTTGATTCGAAAATTAATTCAAAAGTTTTTGCGGAAGAAAAAGCTATATCAGCAAGCGTTTCAGAGTCGGGATCGGGTAACACCGCGCAATCCGCAAAAATAAAATTACCGTTGGCTCCGTATTTGCAATCCGGAACTATCATAGCAAAACAGCTTGACACTTTTTTTATTCCGGGCGCGGTTTTAACAGTCTGTATAGCGCTTCTTAACACGTCGGCTGTAGTGTTTAACGCTCCAGCCACCATCCCTTGAACTTTGTCTTCTTTCAGCATCATAGCCGCGTAAAATAATTTATTAGATAAAATTTTTCTCGCGTCGTCCAATGTAATTCCTTTGTTTTTCCTCATTTCATAAAAACAATTAATATATTTATCCGAATCAATATCAGATTTAATATCAATCATTTCCACTTTCGAAAAATCTATGTCGTTATTTTTTACTAAATCGTTTATTTTATCAATATCGCCGACTGTAACTACGCCCCCAAGCCATTCTTTCCGGCTTAATTCAGCTATCGCTATTAAAGTTCTGACGTCGTCGCTTTCAGGCAACACAATTTTTTTTTTCTTTCCAGTCAAAGAAATTCTATTAAAAATTTTTTCTATTATCATTTCTGAAAAATTCATATTTTATTATAGCCTCCGCTAAAAATATTTATCGTTTTATTTTAAATAAAGTTTTGTGTTTGAAAATTATTCTAATCCAAAAAATGCCGCAATTTTTTTCAGTTCTCAGGTTTTTATAAGTTTTTCGCTTATAAAAACTATTGATATTAAAAACTTCGCAGCTCCCTTAAAAAGCTTTAACTCATTTTACGAGCTTAAATTTGAATAAAAAATATCTATGACATTATCGCCGATACGTTTTTGCGCCGAGGTAACAAAATCCAGATTTGCGCTTAATATCAAGTCGTTTTTTGTAAGGTTAGTCATCTCGGAAGCGACGTCCGTGTTCATTATTTTAGTTTCTGCATTTAAAGTGTTTTCCCGCTGAATCATATTGAAATTCAGAGCGCTCTCAACCCTGTTAGTCAAAGCGCCTATTGTTGAACGGCGCTCTGATACTTTATTCAAAGCTTCGTCTATAAGAGCGATTGCGTTTTGAGCGTTTTCA
>Ga0116156_10000799_pt1 | contig 32319 bp, 20 predicted proteins | sample AD_UKC045_MetaG_FD_89891 | JGI IMG/M metagenome (GOLD analysis project Ga0116156, IMG submission 89891) | Active sludge microbial communities of municipal wastewater-treating anaerobic digesters from USA - AD_UKC045_MetaG | ecosystem: Engineered > Bioreactor > Anaerobic > Digestate | place: USA...
CGACCGGTCGATTCGGGTAACTTGAAGTTGTTCGCCGGTTGAATCGTCCTCTTGTGCGCCTGTAGCGGAGGAGTCGGGTCGATGAAAGCCGAGCCTGACCTTTTGTGGATGAAAAGCATTGACAAGCAAACCAATTATCCCACAGGCAATGATTATTAAAACCGCCCGGATTAACATGCTTTTTGATGATAAAAATTGTACACGTCTGTTCATATATTATCCCTTTGCTCTTAACCTGTTTATAGATGAAGCGCTGCAGAAATGTTACTTTACAGGGCGGTCCATTTTACAGCAGATTAACTGACTTAAAATAATAATTTATTTAACAAATGTCACTATTTTTTTATAACCTGGTGAATCTGATATAAAATAAATTAAATTAAACATTACAGGCAAAATTTTGGTTCCTATTTTAATGGGGAATATGTATATTAAGGCTTATTCAAAAGAGGACGATAATGAGCAGCCTGCTATCCCAAAGCTATTTTGCCTTGTTCCTGATCATTGCTGTCGGAATTATTATTGGGCATATCCGCTATAAAGGCGTGTCGCTGGATTTTTCAGCAGTCATATTTGTCGCAATTGTTATGGGTCATTTCGGGGTCATCATTCCGGAAGATTTTAACAAGATCGGGGTATTACTATTCATTTTCACAATCGGTTTACAATCCGGGCCGGGGTTTTTCGATTCATTCCGCAAGCAGGGCCTGCAACTGGTTATTGTTACAGTCGCCATGATCGTTGCCTCGGTCATTACCGCTATCGGCCTGGGTTATCTGTTCAAAATCGATTTCAAGATCGGCGCCGGTTTGCTCACCGGTGCGTTGACCAGTACGCCGGGGCTGGCTGCCGCTATTGAAAGCTGCAAGTCGCCAATTGCCTCCATTGGCTACGGTATCGCCTATCCTTTTGGCGTCCTGGGAGTGATCTTGTATGTACGGTTGCTGCCTAAAATTATCAAAATCGATCTGCATAAAGAAGCTGAAAGTTATAAAAATGAAACCTATTCCCGCTATCCGAAAATATCCAATGCCAATTTTATTGTGGAGAATGTCAATGTCGATGGAAAATCTATAGCCGAACTCCATGTCAAAACTATGACCGGCGCAACGATCTCCCGAGTATTACATGAAAATGTGGCTATAACCCCCAAGCCGGATACAGTGCTGCGCCTCGGCGACGCCGTGAAAGCAGTTGGCAGTGAGGAAGATCTGGAATATATCCGCCTGTTGATCGGCAAAAGAACCGAGCAGGAGATCCCGCTTAGTTCCGGTTATGATGTGCAATGGATTCTGGTAACAAATAAAAAAGTAGTGAACAAAACCCTCGGTGAACTGAACCTGCATCGTAACTATAATGCAAATGTCACCCGCATCCGCCGGAGCGGTATCGATATTTCGCCCAATGCCGGCAGTCAGATCCGCTTTGGCGATAAACTGATGGTGGCCTGCGACAAGGAGAACATGTCCAGCGTCATCAAAATGATGGGGAATAATGATAAAAAGTTATCGGAAACCGACTTTTTACCGATTGCGCTGGGGATTGTTTTGGGTGTGGTTTTTGGAAAGTTGAATATTCCCCTGTTTGGCGGCATCTCTTTCAGTCCCGGCCTCACCGGCGGCGTGCTGGCGATAGCGCTTATTCTGAGCCGCATCGGCAAAACCGGCCCGATCGTGTGGACGATGAGCGGCAACGCCAACCAGTTATTGCGCACCCTGGGATTGCTGTTATTTCTGGCGGCGGTTGGCACCGACGCCGGTTCGCATCTGACCGAGACTTATGTCAGGTATGGTTTTAAGCTCTTTATTGTCGGGGCAATTATTACAATTGTACCCATGGCCGTGGGCACCTGGGTCGGCAGAAAACTGACACGCATCAATTTTCTTACTTTGCTGGGAGTTATTACCGGCGGCATGACCAGCACACCCGGACTGGGGGCAATTGAATCGCCGGATGATTGTGATGCGCCGCAGGTGGGTTATGCTACAGTGTACCCGATAGCGCTGGTCTGTGTAATCATCAGTGCGCAAATCATGGGGCGGTTGTAGCAGCTATTTCTTTCTACCTGTATGACGTAGCAAATACTAGTGGTCGTCGAGTAGGGCCGAAAATGGTTTCGGCAAACGAACTGTTATGGTATTATTACAGAATTTTTAATAGCGGTAGATACGGCCCGTATCGAGACGACATGACCTGGGATGTGTATTAAAAAGTATAGCCCACCTCGCCGCAGATACATTATACCCCCGATCCGGTTCGAATTCAAAGCTTTTTCTTTGAAACAGGCCCGTACCGCAGGTGGACCACACTGAAATGCTGCCACGGCGCAGTCCCAACCTGTAGATTAAACCCCGTCAGGGGTGTAATGTTTATAGCAAATTAATATAAAATATGCAACCCCATTAGGGGTGGAGCCTGGCGGCGCACGTACCGGGCGTCTCGATACGTCCCTAAAGATGAAGCAGCGGGACTACTCGATGACCGGGTTTGCTTACACGACAACCGGCGTTACCGTCATGCCCACCATTGCCACAACCTTCAGATTGTGGGACAAATAAAACAAAAACATGGCTTTAGCCTAAATTTACATTTGATTAAAGTCAATTTTGTACAGTTCAAGTAATCCACGTCATAAATGACGTGGCAATATACAAATAGATTCATCCTCGCTCGTTAAAGACAAGGGGCAACAGCACCTAGTTAATATTCGTGCAACTCGGTCCTGCGGCCCGCAGTACAACATGTCCTGCTTTATTGTCCGCCCTGGAACAGATTACCAGGGCGAGCAAGAATTGTTTATCCCGGGCATCTCGATACGTCCTGTAAGGTGAAGCAGCGGTACTACTCGATGACCGGGTGGATGTTTTCCGGGCATCTCAATACGTCCGTCCCCCAAAACAGGACAGGCTACCCTATAATCGATTGATTATTATATTTCACCAGCGTCGGCTAGAAAAATCGTCTTAAAATCGTATCAGCATGGGATTATTCTTTAATTTTGAAAAATAACGCAATTTTTCGATAATCAGCGCATAAAATAATTGATCATAAAGTGGTACATCCGCCAGCACATGGCCAGAATTAAAAACAGGCCGATCACAGCGATTATGTTCTGTTTCCAGTTATTCGCCAGTTTACCCATAACTTTGCGGTTATTGGAGATCATGAACAGGCCGATAGCCACTGCCGGTACGGCAAATAAAGAAGCGCCCTGGGCAAAGACCAGCGCCGGTATGGTATTGCCTTTTAAAAACAGAACAATTCCCTCGCCGACCAGCATACCGATCAGCATTCCTCCGGCCGCGAAAATTCGCGGCCAGCGCTGCTGCATGCTGTCACCCAGTCCCAGCCCGTCCGCCATCAAACCGCCGCCGATAACCATATTCACCGCCAGGGAAGAAAAAGCTGCCGCCCATAAACCAATGCTGAAAATGATCTGGGCAAACGGCCCAAACAATGCCTGAAGCTGTTTTGCCATATCTGCGGCGCTGTTAATGACCAGCCCGGTGTAAGCAAGGGGGCGCAGGGCAGCGGCAGAGGTCATGATAATGAGAATTGTAATACCGCCCAGCATGGTAATGCCGGCTATAGTATCGGCAATGCTGCCTTTTAAATTATCCATTTTCCAGCCTTTGTCCCGCACCAGGTAAGCCTGGTAAAGCGCCACATGCAGGCAAAAAGTTGTGCCCACCAGTCCAGCCATCTCTCTGAATGCGCCTTGTGGGAGTGAGGGAACCAGACCCTGTACCGCTTCACCCAGGTCCGGTTTGGCAAAGATGAGATTGATAAAAAAGGCAACGATCATGATCATCACCAAATACATCATCAATTTTTCCAACACTTTATATAAATTACGGGCATAAAAGACCAGGATAATGCCTGCGGAAGTAAACACAACCGGCCAGATCGGTTCCGGTATCCCGGTCAGGGAATGCATGGCCGTGGCAACCCCCAGGTTATTGCCAAACTGGAAACTGGCCGCCATTAAAAAGCATGATACGCCAATCAACCCGGCAAACCAGCGTCCATAAGTATCCGCTACGGTTTGCAGAATGCTTTTAGGCTGCGATACCCCGAACCGGGCGGCCATGTAAACATACATTCCCATAGCCACGGCAGCCAGAACCACTACCCAGAGAAGTTGATACCCATAATTAAAGCCGGATTTGGTCGCAGTAGTAATGCTGCCCGGGCCAAGCACTACCGAAGCCATAATAAATGCCGGACCGATTGTGCGTAATACTTTTCTTACCTGCATATTTTATCACTCCCTTGAGATACTAACCTGACTGTTTTAAAAATTTACAAATGCTATTTAATGTAATTTACTTTATGTATTAAAGTTTTGCCGGGCGTTTCTAATTTTATGAAATAAAGACCTGATGCCAATCCGGCGCCCCGGCTCTTGCCTGCATCCCAACTGTATTTACCGGCCCCATGCAGGTTCTCTACCTGTTCAACAGTCATACCCTGCATATTGTAAATTTTTATTGTTCCGGTTAGTCCGGCGGGGATTTTATAACTGATGTGACAAGTGGAGTTAAAAGGATTGGGAAATGTATTGAGATGAAAATTCTCAACAGCTTTAATTTTTCCCGCAATTGCGGTTTCCGTACCCTGCAACACAAAATGGCACACCGATGATTTGGGTAATTCATAATTAATAATATTATTTTCAATTGGCAAGCTATTCCCGCTGGTTCGTATATGATCGGTTGTCGCATCAAAATAGAAAACTTCCATACTGGTATAAGCTGTATTGCCGGCAATTTGTATTTCACCATTGGCGGCGTTATCCAGGTCTTTGTTGAGTATGATAATGTGTAATTCCGAGGGATCTTCTCCATTGATCGAGGCATAGATTGAACTGGTCACTTTATCATCGGTAGCCGCCTGAACGGACATATCTCCAAAAGTACCCAAACCGCCATTATAATTCCTGAATATTTTATAACCGGCCGAAGTATACGCGGTTTCATCCTGCATTTGCCAGTAACATGCGGCATAAACCCCCAGCTTGCCGAAAATACCCAGCACATCGGCAGTAGCAATGCCGCCGGTAACATCATTTTCACCGCCATAATTATACTCGGTTATGGCTAATTTAGTACCGGGATAGTACGTATCAATCGATTTCTGCAGAACAGGGATTAACGGTAAATAGTCTTTGAACCACTGGCCGATCCAACTGTTTTCATAATAACCTTTATCCCACAGGGTGCGCGGCGCCTGCAGACGGGCTTCCTTATCCTTACGCGAATTGGCTGAAGTGTTGACAATGCGCTCATCGCCCTGGGCTTCCGGATACCAGTGCACGTCCAGCACATCCAGCAACCTGCGCCCATTCGTTTCTTCGGCTTTTTTCATTTCCGCAAGATAATAGTCGATAAACCACTTGTATTTGCCTTTAACATCATTCCAGTCATAATCAGTTAAATTGATATATGCCGACAGACCGAATAATACCGGCCCAAAAATCTCACAGGCGGGATCAACATCTTTTATGGCTTTGCTCCATTCTATCGAACGGTTGACCAGTTCCACGCAGCCGGTCTTCTCCGGGTGAATGCGGGGATGCGTGCTCGGCCATAAGGCCGGTTCATTGTCCAGGGCATAGGCTTTAACTCCGCTTGCCGAGGCAGCATCACCGTACCTTCCCACCAGCAAATTAACGAGTTCATCCATATAAACGGCATTATCGGAGAGATCGGGAAGTTGTGAGAAGGGACTCCCCTTGGCGGCGATTACTTCATTCCAGCGATGCGACGGCGCGGTTTCTTCTTCCGTAACGGTACCGTTTTTATCTTTGGCAACGTACCCGGCCATTTGCAGTGTAACTATCGAATAATCCATATAACTATTGGCAAGATCGATAAAATGGGTAAGGACAATAGCCGGGGTGTTCTCGTTTTGGGTTGGAATATCGTTAATCCAGGTCAGGTAATTATCACTCGAGTTTTGCCAGTCTTCGCCGGCATTGGAAGCATTGTTTTCCCAGTTGTACCCGGTCATGCGATTGCCGCCAATCCGCCGGGCAGCCCAGTTTTCTGTTTCCGTTAAGGTCTGGTTGGCGCCGTAGATCATTGGGCTGATCGGCTTGCGATCCAGGTAAGGATTTACAGTAAAATGAAAATCTTTTGTTAAGGCATTTGTGAAACCCAGGAAAATTCCGATAACAACTAAACACTTGTTCATGGCTTTGTCCTTTATGAAGTGAATGTCAATGTAAGAAAAATATTTTTTCTGTCAAACAATATTTGAACCGGTACAAATATTTATTTTTTATACAGAATAATATTTAAGCATAAAAACAAAAAAAAGACTTGACTTTTTCAAAATAATGCTTAAATTTAATAGAGCTACTACAAATTAGTAACAGTGCTTGAAAAAAGAGGCAAGAACAATGAATTTACCATCTTTACCTGAGCTTTCCCGCGCCGAGTATGATATACTTCGTGTCATCTGGAAAGACGGCAAACAAACAGTACGGGAAGTGCATGATAAATTGCAACAAACCAATGGCTGGGCCTATACCACAACCAAAACCATGATGGATCGGATGGTGCAAAAAGAATTACTGGACCGTTCCGAATTTCACGGCATTTTTTTATACACCGCGCTGATTTCCCGTCCGGCCGGCTTGGCCAAACTGGTACAGTTTTTCGCCGAGCGGGTGCTGGAAACCGATGCAGCGCAGGTCGTTTCCATGTTTGCCAGTTCACAGACTCTATCGCCGCAGGAACTAGTAGAGTTGGAAGACTTGCTCAAAGATAATAACGAGGATAAATAAGATGAATATACTGGCGCTGTTACACACAATTGGCGATCCGATCCTGCATTTTCTTAAAATGGAAAGCCTGTATGTTTCCATATTGTTTATGATCGTTTTCTGTTTATCATTGCTGATCGGCAGGAAATCGCCCTATTTGCAAATTGGTTTATGGTCGCTATTGCTGGTGCGCCTGGCGCTGCCCCCGGCTTTATCAACCGGTATCAGTCTTGGCAAGGCGCTGCAAGTTATTTCCCTGTTAAATCCTTTTCCGGAGAGCTCAGCCGGCACGCATGGCGATTATTTAATTCCCCTTGTCAATGTGGTAACTAATGGGACTGTAAATAACCAAATAAATTCCCTGCCGCTGTCTCAAGTCATAATTCCGGTTTTACTGGCCGTCTGGATATGCGGAGTTTTAATCTTTGCCGGTATTTTTTATACCCGTATCCGTAAATATCAAGTGATCATTGCTTCTTCAATAACTGTGAGCAATGGGCTTTATACTCAACTTGTCGGTAAATGGCGAAGCATTTTTAAGGTAAAAAGACCGGTGCGGTTAGTGACATCGGCTCATGAAATTTCACCTTTTACCATCGGCCTGCTGCGTCCGGTTATCTATTTGCCCGCCGGCTTGCTGACAACCTCCAAAATAGAATTGCTGGAACCGGTCATTGCCCATGAAATGGCGCATATTAAATATTACGATTCAATGTGGATAAGGCTACAAAATATTATTTCAAGTCTGTATTTTTTCCATCCCGCGGTGTGGGTCGCTAACCTGAAAATTAACCAGGCGCGGGAATTTATTTGTGACGGCCAGGTATTAATGACACAAAAAATAACCAGAAAAGAATATGGTAAAGGACTTTTATATATATTAAAAATGAATTTGCCGGGTACGGACTGCCCGGCATTCATCCCGGGATTCGCAAGTCCAATTCACAACATGAAACACAGGATCACACAAATCAAAGGAGAAAAATTAATGAAAAAATCGCATATAATCCTATCCGGTATCATTATCCTTTTGGCAGGCCTGCTCTTGCTACCAATGTCCGGTAAAACCGAAAAAACCGCGACAGCGCAAGCGTCAGTTTCCGCAACGGACGAGTTTGCCCAGTTAGCGGATAACGCGGTAAAAGCCATGCAGCCGACTACAAAAGTTGTCTTTACCAGGCCGCTGGTAAGTTATACCATAACCGCCCAATATGGCGCTGAATTTATGTTCAATGGCAATAAAATTAAACATAAAGGCATCGACCTGAAGGCGCCGCGTGGCACAAATATCCTGGCGGCAGCCGATGGTATTGTTACTACGGCTGAAGAAAAATATACCGAGGGTAAAGGCTTGGGCAAATATATCGTTATTCAGCATGACGATGGTTTTAAAACCCTGTACGCCCACCTGGATAAAATATTGATCCAGACCAACACCCTGGTTGAAGCCGGCCAGGTCATCGGCCAATTGGGCGATACCGGGCAGGGCACAGGACCGCATCTGCATTTTGAAATGATCCATCAGGATGAAAACCTGGATCCCGCAAGTTATATCAACTTTTAAACAAAAAAGCCTGCCGAAACGGCAGGCTTTATTTATTTTGTCTTGGATGGGATTTTGGCTTTTTCTATGATCGGCTTTTGCCCCGGTTTTTTCTTGCTGCCAAACATTTTTAATATCAACTCGGCTTCCTTAAAAGGTACAGTAACAAAAGAATAGTTTTCAAAAATACGGATATTTTTAATTTTATCTTCTTTTACTTTAGTACCGGTCTTGATAAATTTCACCAGTTTTTTATCGCTCATGCCGTCTTCTTTACCCAGGGCAATGAACAACCGGGTTTTGCCTTTTTGGTCCACGCTTTCGTTTTTGGGTAATTTGGCGGGTTCAATTTCCGTATAGTTACTGGTATCAAGAGTTTTGTGAAACGCCAGTTTCAGCACGGCAGCCAGGGTTTTCTGCGGATCGTTTTCCTCCAGCAGGTCCTGGGCCAGTTTTAAATATGATTCATCAATTTCGCCGGCCGCCAGTTCCACCAGTTCGCGTTTAATGCGGGATTTTTTCGCCCTTACAATCTCACGCACACGGGGAATCTTTTCCTGGCGGATTTCCGCTTTGGCAAATTTCTGGATATGGGCAATTTTTTTATATTCATCCGGGGTAACAAATGTGATCGCTGTGCCCTCTTTACCGGCCCGGCCGGTTCTGCCAATACGGTGCACATAAGCTTCCGGATCCTGTGGCAGGGCATAATTAATGACATGGGTCAGGTTCTTTATATCCATACCGCGCGCCGCCACATCGGTGGCTACCAGCACATTGATGCGTTTTTTACGAAATTTATCCAGCACTTCTTCGCGCTGGTTTTGCGAAATATCGCCGTGCAGGGCGTCGGCGAAATAGCCGCGGTCGCCCAGTTTAGTGGCGAGCCGCCCGGCATCGATTTTAGTGCGGCAAAAGACCAGGCCATAGAATTCCGCTTCCATATCTATGATTCTGCACAATGCTTCGAATTTATCGGCCTCGTTAACCTGGAAATAAATCTGATCGGTGAGATTGGTGGTGAGTTGTTCTTTGGTTACCTGGATCAGTTTATAATCCTGCATGTATTCTTTGGCAATATTAATGATCTCTTTGGGCATGGTTGCGGAGAATAATAATGTTTTTCGCACCGGATTGACATGGGAGATGATCTCTTTAATGTCTTCGATAAAGCCCATATTCAGCATTTCATCGGCTTCATCCAGTACCAGCCAGGAAATATCCTGTAATTTCAGTCTTTTCCGTTCGATATGATCGAGAATACGCCCCGGCGTGCCGACGACAATATCGATGCCGCGTTTTAATTTTTGGAACTGTTGTTCCATAGATTGCCCGCCGTAAATTGGCACTATTGTAAAAGGGCGGGATCCTTTTAAAGAATTCAGTTCTTCAGAAACCTGCAGCGCCAGTTCGCGGGTAGGCACCAGCACCAGCGCCTGTACTCTTTTAGCTTTGGGTTCCAGTTTTTCAATGATCGGCAGGCCGAATGCGGCGGTTTTACCGGTGCCGGTTTGCGCCTGGCCAACCAGATCGCAGTTTTCCTGCAATAGTATGGGGATGACCGATTCCTGGATCGGAGTTGGTTCTTCAAATCCTTTTTCCAGCAGGGTTTTTATTGTTGTGTCGGACAATCCAAGATTTTTAAATTTTTCCAAGTTTTATTACTTCTTTCCTGATTAATTGTAAAGATCCGATAGCGATATGTTACCGGACATGATTAATAGCTCTTTATATTTATAGGTAAAATACGGTAAATAATATTACCAATAAGGGGTTCGTTCGGGTCAAATTTCCAAAAGGCGTTTTGTCAGGGATGAAACAAACCGGGGATACCCTTTATTTCAAATAATTACAATAGATAATATACTCATTTCTCCGGTAAATAACAAGGCATTTCTTTACCCAGGCGAAAACTACCGACATTGCAGCAGGATGGCAATTCCAGCGGTTCCAGCCAGTATAATCAGACTGTGTGAAAACGAAAGAAAATTCCAGGTTGTTAGTACTTGGAAGTAGCTCAGATTCTACCGGAATCGGAGTGCAGTCCCTTTATGGACTGTAGCCGCAGCAGGTGGCCTCGAAAAACTTTATTGTTTGAATAAAAACATCTATTTGAATATCATAAAGTTTATATGTAATAATCTTCAAGTTTTCTCCTCGTTCCTAATCTCCTGATAAGGAACGAGAGTGGTCAGGAATCTCCGATTCCTTTCAAGCAGTCATTTTATTTTAAATATGATCTTTGCCTTTCAAATCAGAGATTTTGTACAAGCGGGTTCCCAATCGGGAGATTGGGAACCAGAAGCTAAAAATAGCGGGAGAATTACCCACTACAAACAATATAGAGCCAAATTTCTCCCTGGTTATCCATTACATTTTTATCACCCATAGTGATTTTTCCTTGCAATTACCAATAAATGATGTAATTTTAATATAATCTAATTTTCAAAAATGAATGTTTTTCTTTTGATAATGGACTTTTAATAATAGATATGTATGATGGGCAGTGGCCCACTAGAGCGATAAATTGTTGAATAATATAATATTAGTCACTAATTGAAATGCCTGAAAATGAGTCATGGGCCACTACCCATCATTCAATTCAAGTAAAATTTCAATTTCTATAATCTTAATTTATAAATTCAGGTATAATTAATCCAGCCGGAAAAATCTTGAATGGAGCGCTGTTATGGCAAATATTAACAATTTAAAAACCGGAACGCCGCAGATCAGGCTGCGTGGTTCTTTACCGAAAATCGGCATTCGTCCGGTTATTGACGGTCGTATGCAGGGTGTGCGTGAATCGCTCGAAGAACAGACCATGAATATGGCTAAAGCAGCCGCCCGGCTAATTGAAGGCAGTTTACGTCATGCCAACGGTATGCCGGTTGTTTGTGTTATTGCCGATACCACCATCGGCGGCGTCGCCGAGGCTGCCGAATGTACAGAAAAATTTGCCCGCCAGGGCGTGGGTGTGTCCCTGACCGTAACCCCCTGCTGGTGTTACGGCACGGAAGTGATGGATTCCGACCCTCTGCTGCCCAAAGCTGTGTGGGGCTTTAACGGCACCGAGCGCCCCGGCGCCGTATACCTGGCGGCAGCACTGGCCGGTTATGCGCAAAAAGGCTTGCCGGCATTTGGCATTTACGGCAGGAACGTGCAGGATAAAGACGACATGTCCATACCTGACGATGTGAAAAACAAGATATTATCTTTTTGCAAAGCGGGTCTCGCGGTTGCGGAGATGCGCAATAAATCTTACCTTGCTATAGGCGGGGTATCTATGGGTATAGCCGGTTCCATTGTCGATCAGAATTTTTTTGCCGATTACCTCGGCATACGTAGCGAATCGGTAGATATGAGCGAAGTGCTGCGCCGTATGGAACGCGGCATATATGATCAGGAGGAATTCAGCCGCGCTATACATTGGGTGAAGGAAAACTGTCCCGAGGGACCGGACCTGAACGACCCGAAACAGTCAAGTACCCGGCAGCGCAAAGACCTGGAATGGGAGATTGTGGTGAAAATGACTATGATCTGCCGCGACCTGATGGTCGGCAATCCCCGGCTTGTAGTCCTGGGTTTTGGCGAAGAAGCGCTCGGTCATAATGCCATTGCCGCCGGTTTCCAGGGTCAACGACAGTGGACCGATCATTTGCCCAATGGCGATTTTATGGAAGCCATTCTCAACTCCTCCTTTGACTGGAATGGCATCCGCGAAGCGTTCGTTATGGCGACGGAAAACGACGCCCTGAACGGCGTAGCCATGTTGTTCGGCCATCTGCTCACCGATACCGCGCAAATCTTTTCCGATGTCCGTACCTACTGGAGCCCGGAAGCGGTAAAACGGGTAACCGGACAAAACCTGACCGGACTGGCCGCAAACGGTATTATACATCTGATCAACTCCGGATCAACCACGCTGGACGGCGCCGGGCGAATGCAGCATAACGGCAAACCGGTGATGAAGCCGTTTTGGGAGATCACCCCGCAGGAAGTCGGCGCCAGCCTCGATGCCACCAAATGGTGCCCGGCTAGTTTGGGTTATTTCCGCGGAGGCGGCTATTCATCGCACTTTGTTACCAGCGGCGAAATGCCCGTTACCATGTCGCGGATCAATCTTGTTAAAGGTCAGGGTCCGGTTCTGCAGATCGCCGAAAGCTATACGGTTGATTTACCAAAAAGTGTTCATGAAATTCTGGACAAACGCACCGATCCGACCTGGCCGACTACCTGGTTTGCGCCTAAATTAACGGGACAAGGCGCTTTTGCCGATGTTTATTCGGTCATGGCGAACTGGGGCGCCAATCACGGCGCGATCAGCTACGGGCATGTTGGCGACCGGCTCATTACCCTGGCTGCCATGCTACGCATTCCTGTGTGTATGCACAATGTGGAATCCAGCCGTATATTCCGCCCCGCGGTATGGAATGCTTTCGGCACAGCGGATCAGGAAGGCGCCGATTACCGGGCCTGTAAAAATTTCGGCCCGCTCTACAACAAGTGAGAAACAGATATATCAAACATCCCAATTTTTGAAGTAATTATTAATAATTGTTTATTAAATAAAATATAACTAGCGCCCGTCAAACGGGCGCTAATGTACAGGAGTAAATGTTGGCAAAAAAAATTCGCGTTGGGGTAGTGTGCGGCGGCAAATCTACCGAACACCAGGTATCGCTGGTTTCGGCGGGGTCGGTTATCAATGCCCTCGATAAAAGCAAATATGAAGTGATCCCTATCGGCATCTCCCCGGCTGGAGAGTGGCTGGCGGGCGGCGAGGCCGTGAAATTGTTGATTGATAATAAAATTAACTCACAGTCAAAAGTATTTTTACCGGCGGATCCAACCGTGCAGGCGCTGGTTCCGCAGGATACCACACAACTTGTTGCCGGAAATATGCAAAGCGGCAAGCTGGATGTGATCATTCCCATTTTACATGGCACTTATGGCGAAGACGGCACCATTCAGGGTTTGCTGGAAATGGCAAACATTCCGTATGTTGGCGCCGGTGTGCTCGGTTCAGCGCTGTGCATGGATAAAATTATGCAAAAACAAGTGTGCCGGCAGTCCGGTATTCCCGTACCCGATTTCCTGTGGTTCAGGGGTGTGGACTGGAAGAGCAATTCCGGTAACGGCAACACTGCGGTGCAAGATCAACTCGTCAATATGACGCAAAAGCAAATGTGCCGGGCAATTATCGACCGCCTGGGACTGCCGGTATTTATTAAACCACCCAATATGGGTTCCAGCGTCGGTATCGGCAAGGCGCATGATGAAAATGAACTGGTAAAAGACATTGAAGCCGCGTTGCAATATGACCGTAAAGTGATCGTTGAAAAAGCTGTGCCGAACGCCAGGGAAATTGAAGTCAGTGTGCTGGGTAATGAAAAACCCAGGGCCTCGGTGTGCGGAGAAATTGTGCCGTGCAATGAGTTTTATGATTATGACGCCAAGTATGTCGATAACGCCAGTGAATTAAAGATCCCCGCGCCGCTGCCGAACGATTTGGCCGATGCGATCCGTGATGCGGCAATCCGGGGTGTGCTGGCGGTGGAAGCGGAAGGGATGGCCAGGGTTGACTTTTTGCTGGAACGAGATTCAGAGCGTTTTTATCTAAATGAAATCAACACGATTCCCGGGTTTACTCAAATAAGCATGTACCCGAAATTATGGCAGGCCACCGGTCTCAGTTACAGCGCGTTGCTCGATGAACTGATCAGCCTGGCAATAGACCGGCATGAACAACGCGCGCGGCTCAACACGACCTTTCAGCCGAAAACAGACTGGTACAAGTAAACCAACCAGGGAGTGTGGCAGGAATTCCCGTTATGAAAAAAGAAGCGCTACATCGTATCAAGGTCGGCATAGCTATCGCGCTGTTAGCGTGCTGTGTTGTTACCCTGATGACAGTGGTTGTCTGGCCGGGAGTGTTTAATGCTTTTGAAGCCAAATCCCTGGATATTCGCCATAAATCCCGGCTCATACATTTATGGGAAAAAAGAGCCGGTTCAACCATAGACGATATTATTATTATCGATATCGACAACCGCAGCCTAGAAAAGCTGGGTCAGTTCAACCAATGGCCGCGTTCTTACCATGCCCGGCTCATCGAATATATCACTTCCGGGGGGGCGCTGGCTATCGGCTTTGATATTTTATTTCTTGAACCGGAAAGAACCCACGCCGAAGATTCGGCGCTGGTGATTTCAACCGCCAATAATGCCATTGTATACCACGCCCTCGCCTTTTCAGCCGCCGATGAAGATGCTTTTCTTTATTCTATGCCAACCCCGCCGTCCGGCTTTACGGCAGAAAAATTTTCTCTGTCGTTGCCGGAATCCGATTCTAAAAACTTGATCAGTATGGCCAGGTTTGACGGAAAACTGGTTGAATTATATAATGCTTCAAGCGGGCTTGGTTTTGCCAACTTTTTACCGGATAACGACAGCGTTATCCGCGGCATGCCCCTGTTCATGAATTTTGCCGGACGGCAATACCCGGCGTTTTCACTGGCAATTGTTCTGGGCGCCCTGGGCGCAAATCCGGAAAATATCGAGTTCATTCCCGGCCGCGAGATCATCATTCGTCCTCCCGGCGCGGCAGGCAAAGCGGATTTAAGGATCCCTGTAGACCGCAAAGGCCGGATGCTGATCAATTACCAGGGCACTTTTCAAACTTTTCGCTATATATCCTATTACGATGTGATCATGCAGCGCGTGCCCAAAGAAATGTTTAACGGACGCATAGCGCTAATCGGCACATCTGCGCCGGGCTTGTCGGATATACGCCCGGTGCCGTTCCAGGACGCTTTCCCTGGTGTGGAGATTCATGCTAATATTATATATAATATCCTGTCTCAGCAATTCATCAAAAAACAAAATCTGTTGTTTGCTATTTTAAATACAATTATTTGGGCCATCCTGGTTGCTATAACGGGAATCTGGTTCAAACCCGGGAAAAGCGCCGTTATTACTATCCTGGTATTAAGCGGCTTTGTGTCGCTGGCTATTCTGTTATTTGCCCGTTTTGCTTACTGGCTGGAAATGGTGCGGCCCCTGCTGGCAGTAACCAATTCCTATTTATTTGTGTATGTCTATCGGTTTTTACATGAAGAAAAGGACAAACAGCGCCTGAAAAAGATGTTCCAGCATTATCTTAATGTTTCGGTAGTGGAAGAAATGATAAAAAAGCCGGAACTGTTAAAGCTGGGCGGAGAAAAACGTTATGCTACCGCCATTTTCTCGGATATTGAAAATTTTACAACTCTTTCGGAGAACATGCCGCCGGAGGAAATGGTATCGCAATTGAATGAATACCTGACGGCAATGACCAATATTATTCTTCGTTATGAGGGTTACCTGGACAAGTATGAGGGCGATGCGATCATGGCCATTTTTGGCATACCTGTGGAACAGCCCGACCATGCGCGGCGGGCCTGTAAAGCGGCGCTGGATATGCAGAAAAGGCTGGAACAACTCCGTAGCCAGTGGCGCAAACAAAACAAGCCGGAATTTTACGCCAGGATTGGCATCAATTCCGGCTATATGATCGCCGGGAATATCGGCGGCACAGAACGGTTCGATTATACGGTAATCGGCGACTCGGTCAACCTGGCGTCACGCCTGGAAGGCGCCAATAAAATATACGGTACCCGTATTTTACTCAGCGATGAAACCCGGAATTTGACCGGCGATGAATTTATCTGCCGGGAACTGGATCGTATAAGGGTGAAAGGCAAAAGCAATATTGTGTGCGTGTATGAATTGCTGGATGAGAGAGCTGTTATTCAGCCCGGCAGTAAACGAGATTTTTTACAGTTATTTGAACAGGGACTGGAAGGTTATCGTAAGCGTGATTTCCGTGCTGCCCTGGCATATTTTCACAAGGCGTTGCACCTGAACCCCGATGATTATCCGGTTAAAATGTTTATCAAACGGTGTAACTATTACCGAAAGAATCCCGTACCGCATGACTGGGATGGAGTTTTTAATTTAAAATCAAAATAACGAATAACAATTTTATTATGGTACTAGTATGATTCAAATCATTTATGGCAGAAACGCGGTGCTGGAGTGGTTTTATTCCGGCCTGTCGGTTACACAAATATTAATGACCGCCGACATGCAAATGCAAACCGCCCAAAAAATGCAGGAAATGGCCCGGCAAAGACAAATTCCGGTCAAGACCATGAACCGCCAACAGCTTACCCAGATCGCCGGTTCTGAAAACCATCAGGGCATTGCCGCCAAAGTTACGACCCCCGATTATGCCGAGCTTGAAGACCTACTGCTGGCTGCTGAAAATAAACAGGAAAAGCCCTTTATTGCCATTCTGGACGGCATTCAAGACCCACATAATTTGGGCGCCATCATCCGCTCAGCGGACGGCGCCGGGGTGCATGGACTTGTTATTCCCAAAGATCAGTCGGTCGATTTGACACCGACCGTTATAAAGGCTTCGGCAGGCGCGGCTGCACACGTACCGGTCGTTAAGGCCACCAATATTGCCAGGCTGATGGATGAACTTAAAGAAAAGGGTTTCTGGATTACCGGTGTGGATCAGGAGGGAGATAAGAATTATGCCGAAGCCGATTATACCGGCGCTATTGCCCTGGTGTTGGGCAGCGAAGGCCGGGGAATCCGCCGCCTGGTGCGCGAAAAATGCGATTTCCTCGTTTCTATTCCAATGTATGGCAAGGTCAACTCGCTCAACGTGTCGGTAGCGGCAGCGTTGGTTTTCTTTGAAGCCAGAAAACATAAAAAACAGTAACCCGGATAAGGATGTTATATGAATACCAGGTTAAACGGTAAAGATTATCGTCTTCTAGTAATGTGCTTGTGTATTTCCATATTATCGGTATTAATTATAAGCCGCTATTTTTATCAGGCCTTTCCGGAAGCTTCCATCGAGTTCCAGGTTACCGGAAAAGAATCCCGGCTTATCGCCGATAAAGTTTTACAGGCGCAAAATTTGCACCTGGAGGGTTATCACCATTCGGCTATTTTTGATTATGATGATAACGCCAAAACCTTTCTGGAAAAAGAACTGGGCGCCGAACAAGCCAACCGCATTATGGGTTCGCGGGTGCGGCTGTGGTACTGGAGCAACCGCTGGTTCAAACCCATGGAAAAGGAAGAGGTTACCGTCAATATCAGTCCTCAAGGCGAACTGACCGGGTTTGTGCATAAAATAGCGGAAGAAGCCGCCGGCGCCGGGTTAGCTTCCGATTCCGCCCGCGCCATAGCTCTCAATTTCCTGGCCTTTCAACTTGGCGTTCCCGTTGATTCGTTGGAATTTGTGGAAACAACTGTGCAGCAGCGTCCCAACCGCATCGATCATGCTTTCACCTGGAAAAACAAAAACTGGTCGGCTCTGGACGCTGAATATCGTTACAGTATTACAATTCAAGGCGACCAGGTCGGCTCCTGCTCAGAGTACCTGCATATTCCCGATAAATGGCAGCGTGATTATGAAAAGCTGCGCGCTAAAAATGACACCACCGGCTATATTGCGGCTTTTTTCCTGCTGCTCACCCTGGTTGCCATGCTGGTGACAATGATCCGTTATACCCGCCACCAGGATATAAAATGGAAAACCGCCCTGATTTACGGAATAATCGCCGCAGCTCTGACCCTACTTTCACAATTAAACTCTCTGCCTTTGGAAAAATTCTATTATATAACCACGGAATCATTTAAAGGATTTATATCACGACAGGTATTGCTCAGCCTCGTTTATGCCTTGTTAGCCGGGTTGGGCATTTTTTTCCTGACCGCAGCGGCGGAACCACTCTATCGTGAGAAATACCGGCACACACTTTCTCTGTGTAACATATTTAGCTGGCAAGGTCTGCGCAGCAAGCAGTTTTTTATTGCTGTTATCATCGGCCTGACGATGACCTTTGCTTTCTCCTGTTACCAGGTCATTTTTTATATGGTTGCAGAAAAGCTGGGCGGCTGGACGCCGCAGGATATTCCATACAGTAACATGCTGAACACAGTTTTCCCCTGGATTTTTGTATTATTATCCGGGTTTATGCCGGCGGTCTCAGAGGAATTTATTTCCCGGTTGTTCTCTATTCCCTTTCTGGAGAAATATCTAAAATCGCGTTGGCTGGCGGTGGTTATTCCTGCTTTTATCTGGGGATTTGCTCATTCCAATTATGCCCAGCAGCCGTTTTATATCCGTGGACTTGAAGTCGGTTTTGCCGGGGTGATTATCGGTTTCATCATGTTACGATTTGGTATCGTAGCGGCGCTTATATGGCATTACACGATCGATGCATTTTATACGGCTATGGTGTTGTTCCGGTCCGGGAACTCTTATTTTATCATCATGGCGGCAGTGAGTTGCGGTTTGTTGTTATTGCCGTTAATTATTGCTCTTGTCGCTTACATTAAAACCCGTCGGTTTGTCTCTGATGAACAATTAACAAACGGGGCCGAGGGTATAAACAGATGCGACGAGCCGTTGCCCGGCGTTGAGGACTTGCCTGCCTATCAGCCGTTGACGCGGCGCCGTCTTGTTGCTGGTTTGGTGATCGGCGTTTTACTGCTGGGTACAGCGCTCATTAAAAGTGAACGCTTTGGTGTATTTGTAAAATACCCCACCTCTCCGGGCGCAGCCCGCGCCGCTGCCGATACTTTTCTGCGCAGCCGGAGCATAGAGCCGGACTCTTTCCGGGTTGTTACTTATGCTACTAATAAATTTAATCCCCTGGTCGCAAAATATGTTACCCGGTATGCTTCAATTGCGCGGCTTAATCAATTGTATAGCAAGGAAATCAAAGTCCAGCGCTGGGCGGTGCGTTACTTTAAACCGCTGCACAAACAGGAATATCTTGTCCATATCGATCCCGAAACGCTGGCGATCGTTGGCTATCTTCGCACAATCGATGATGATGCGCCGGGCGCCGAACCACAGCAGGATCAAGCACAAACGCTGGCAGCCGCTTTTGCGCAGCAACTGGGAATGGATGTTACCCGGTTAGAGTTAAAAGAGGCTGCGTCGGAAAAGAAAAAAGCCCGGCTCGATCATACGTTTGTCTGGGAATCGGCAGGAAATGACAGCTTGACGATCAGTGAAATGAAGCAGCGGGTTACGGTTGAATTGCAGGGTGACGTCGTTTCCCGATATTCGGTAAACCCCAAATTACCGGAAGCATGGCAGCGCGACCGCGAAAAGCGCACCCTGATGAGTACCCTGCACCTCGCATTACGACTGCTGGTAATAATAACCCTGGCAGCACTGGCGGTCATCCGTTTTATCCGCATAGCCCGGGTTGGTAAAATTGCCTGGAAGAAATCTCTGCTTATTGCCGGGAGCGTCGGCGTACTGTTCCTGGTTGATGCTATGTTACAATTTCGGCAAACCCTGCAAAGTTACGATACCTCTATCAGTCTGCAGTTGTTTAATGTTTCGGCGCTGATTGCCGTGCTTATCGGCGGGCTGGGACTATTTATCGGTTTAAGTCTGTGCCTGAGCATGATTTCCGCCTTGTATCCATCGTCGCTGCAAACGTTCCACAGTGCGTCGCGGCGGCTGTTTGCCCGCGATGCCCTGGCAGTTACATTGTTAGCATTGGCCGGTTTTATCGGTCTGACCGGAATCGATAACCTGTTGGTATCCCGGTTTCCCGGCGCGGCACTCTTTTCAGGACTAGCCGTGCCCGGCGCAATCGACTCCCCGGCGCCGTTATTTTCAACCCTGGTGCAGTTAATTTATACCAGCCTGTTCATAGCGGTACTGGCCGGAACCCTGGCGTTTATTCTCAGGGATACATTTAAACGCCCCGTCCTGATTTTATTATTCTGCCTGGCAGCGTTGATTTCGCTTATTCCTTTGGATGTGCGAACATTGGCAGAGACGGTTTTGGCCGGCGTTCAACTGCTGCTTTATGCCGCAGGGCTGTTTGTACTTGTCAAGTATTTTTCCCGTAATAATTATATTGCTTATTTTCTGATCCCGCTATGGCTCATCGGTGGGCGCGACGCCTTTTTGTTACTGCGGCAGGGCAATAGTTTATTGACGGTACAAGGAATCGCTTTATTATTGATACTGGCGACATTCACAGGGTGGCTGCTGCTTTCTACAGGCAATAAAACATCTGTTAATGAATTGCCGGTTGAAAAGAATGTTAAAAATTGCTAAATTAATGCCGATTAATTTAATAATTATGACCAAAGTTTTGTAAATATATGTACGTGAAGGATGCTCACAAATGAGGCCCGTACCTGACAGGTTATCCATATAAAAAAAGCAGTGGGCCTGGTGGTAAAAAAATAACAATTGGTCAGCTAATTCAGAATTTCATGAGTGATTCACTTTATATATTGTAAATAAAGGGTACTCTCCGCTAACAAGCAGGGAAGGTTATGATCGATCCCAAATCATTTTTTCGCGAGATGGACTCTATTCTGGCCACGATCAGAATAGATCAAACCGAAGGCGATTTTTTAGTATATATAATTTCCGAGTTGGAACACCGTTTTGGCCCCAGGTTGAACATTAAAGACGGCAGAATTTATGAGCAACGGGGCAGCGATTTTGTGCTGGTGATGCCTGAAGATGAGGCCGGCCGGCGCAGGTATCGTACGATTGTGCCGTTGAAATCCGAAGCCATTCAGCTCATTGCCCGAAACCGCAGTTATATTTATGATAATCCGGCTTTTAACAAAACATTCCTCAACCCGGAATTGCCCGAAACGGAAATAGCTGCTGCTTTGTGGGTACACAGTCCGGATCAGCAATGGCTGCTGGTGTTTAAAATGGCGCACATCTGGGAGCGCGAAGAGATCAGTCTGTTTCTGAACTCGGTGCGCATTGCCCTGAATTACCGGATCTTTTCCGATAAATTAAAAGACAGTATGGAGCAGGCCGCACAAATCCAGCGCAGTTTACTGCCGGAAAAGCCGCCCGTTTTTGCCGGTTACGATATTTTTAGCCGTTCCAAGTCCGCAGAATTTGTCGGCGGCGATTTTTACGATTATTTTCAACTGGAAGAAGGCACGCTAGGTATTAGTATGGGCGACGCCAGCGGACATGGATTACCGGCGGCGCTGCTGGTGCGCGATGTTGTGATTGGCCTGCGCATGGGCCTGACCAAGGAACTGCGTGTGGCCCATACCCTGCAAAAACTTAACCAGGTAATTCAGCGCAGTACTTATTCGACCAACTATGTATCGTTGTTTGTGGGTGAAATTGAGAAAGACGGCCACCTGTTTTACATGAACGCCGGGCATCCGCCGCCCTTTGTGGTCAACGGTGAAACGATTTCCGACCTGGCCGCAACCGGCATAACCCTCGGTTTCTTACCCGAAATTGATCTGCATCGCTCTTATATACACCTGGAAAAGCATTCCGTGCTGGTGCTGTATAGTGACGGCATTATTGAAAGGGAGTCTGAGGACAATGAGCAATTCGGCATTGAGCGGTTGAAAAAGCTGGTGCAGGATAATGTTCATCTATCAGCCAGAGATCTAACGGCTTTGATCTTTCAAACCGTGTTTGATTTTGGCTACCGGATCAACTGGGAAGATGATGCCACCATTGTGGTTATAAAAAGAGTGAATGGAGATCAGCAGCCAGCTTAAAACCGGGTATACCGCTATTCCGGCAAAATCCGTATACAGGTAATCTCCGGGGGGCAAAATAATCGCAGCGTTGGCCAGGCCGCACCTATGCCCCTGTTTACATACAATGTTGTTCCATCCAGATTATGCAAGCCCTGAATGTATTTGCGGGGGGATTTGATATTACTATATAAAGGCCCGATAAACGGCAAACGGATTTGTCCGCCATGTGTGTGGCCGCTTAACACCAGGTCAACTTTGCAGGGCTGGGCATAAAAAGCAAAATCGGGGGTGTGCGCCAGCATTATGCTGAATAATTCGGGGGCGGCGTTTTTCATTAAAACCGGGATGGCCTGGTAGCCGTAATTATAAGCTACCCAGTCCGGCGGGGATTGTTGCATTGGCGCTTGTTCAAAATTTTCATTCACCAATGTATCGCCATTATCATTTACAACCAGCAGATCGTCGAATTGGTGTTTACTGCTGCCGCCACTCCACAAGCCCACGGCGCCGCCGACGATCCGGCCAGTTGAGGTATCTATTGCCGCAGCGCTCCAGCCCAAGGGCTCCGGTTCGCCGTCGTTCCATAGTTTTGCCCGCATTTCCGTGCGGGCCGGGTGAGTAACGCACTGAATTTTAAAGCGCAGCCATTTTTTAGCGGTAATGGTGATACCGCTATCCAGGCTGTCGCCGGTTACAGCGGCATCATGAGCGGAGAAATAAAAGGCGCCGCCGGTACCCGCCTGACGCAGCCGGTAATAGCTGTCGTAACCGCGGTGAAATTGCGAATAAAAGGTGACGCCGATAGCGTTTTGCTCCGTTTCGTTGACGCGCAGGCGTCCGCTATAGGTATAATTTTGCCATTGTGCAGTATTATCAATGGCAAAAAAATGCGCATACGAGTTTTTGCGTGAGGGGAAGGACTGGATATATTGGTTGGTTTCACTGCCGCGGATCTGAAAATCCGCCACATCTGCTTTTTCAAATCCGGCAAAGTCGATGCCGGCCACGTAATAGCTATCGTTATTGATAGATATTATCCGACCCTGGTTAGCCAGGACGTGTATGCCGTTCTTTTCCAGTTCTTCAGGAAAATAATTGCTGATCTCGCTGTCGTTACTGAAATCGGCATTGCCGCGGCTGACATATATGCCGTGTCGCGCCCGCAGCGATTTTAGAAAGAGAATGATTTGCGCCATTTCCGCACGCATCTTGTCGAGCAGCGATAATTCATGGTATTCGGAATGTTTGAAAAAATCCCCGGTAATGACGATAATATCCGGGTTGAGGGTATTTACTTTATCGGCTACCTGGGCTTCAAAGGTCCCGAATGTTTCAATATGCAGATCGGAGAGGTGAACCACTGTCAACCCGGGACTAGTGGGCGGTAGTTTAGTGGTGTTTAAAGTGATTTCCGAAATTTGCACATTATAGGTATCCCGGAACCGGGCATGCAGCAGCAGAGCGACAGCCAGCAAAACAGAACCAATAAATGCCAGGGCAAAAATATTTTTTTTCAAAGCAACTCCGAATAAATACAATGTGACGGATACTTTATCAATAATACAAAAAATCATGTATTAATGAAAGAGTTTTCTGATGGTTTACTGATATTCTCTAATGGGAGGAAAATCCTGGTTTTCACACCAAATGAATGTAATAATGAATCGTTCTTCAGTTTTTTTCATCTAATTGGGAAATTAAAGCAGTTATGAGAATAAATTTTCAGGATTCGTTGTTGCAATGCTTTGAAATGAGATAAAGAATGATGAAATGGAGATTATATGAATAATAAATTTGTAATATCGGTAATTTTGATTATAGCGGTTTTAGGGGCACTGCCCGCAGGTGTTATAGCTGAAGTAACCGGTAAAATATTCGGCACAGTAACGGATATGACAACCGGAGAGGCATTGCCCGGCGCGAATATCGTGGTGGTCGGAACCCAATACGGTGCGGCCAGCGATAATGAGGGAAATTTTGTTATTGATAATGTGCCGGCCGGTGTATATTCAGTCCGGGCAACGGTGATCGGTTATACCCCGGTGATTCATAATGAAGCGGTCGTTAGTCCGGTGAAACCCCATCGGATAGATTTTAAACTCAATGCTACAGTGATCGAGTTTGGCGAGATCACGGTTAAACCGAATTATTTTGAAGAAGCATCGGATCGGCCCGTCAGCGCCCGCTCCCAGTCCAATGAAGAAATCCGCCGTTTGCCGGGAGGTCTGGAAGATGTGGTGCGCGCCATTTCCATTTTACCCGGCGTAGCCCAGGTGCAGGCGGGGCGTAATGACCTGATAGTGCGAGGCGGAGCGCCTTCGGAAAACCTGTATGTGGTTGACGGCATTGAAGTGCCGAACATAAATCACTTTGGCACCCAGGGCGCCAGCGGCGGCCCACTCAGTTATATTAACCTTGATTATGTCGAGAATACCACCTTTTCCACCGGCGGTTTTGGCGTCCGTTATGGCGATAAATTGTCATCAGTGTTGACCCTGGAATTACGCGAAGGCCGGCAAGACCGTATTGGCGGCAAGGGAACAATTTCTGCAAGCCAGTTTGGCTTTAACCTGGAAGGTCCGGTAAATAATAATGGCAGTTTTGTGTTTTCCGCGCGGCGTAGTTATCTCGATTTTATTTTCAAAGTGGCGGGTTTTGGTTTTGTACCCGAATACTGGGATTTTTTAGCCAAAATCAATTACAAGCTGGGTCCCAATGATCAACTTAAAATTATTGGCCTTTCCGCAATCGACCGCACCCGTTTTTTTAACGATACCCCGGAAAAACGATACAATAATTCGCGTATACTAGGCAACAGCCAGGATCAATTTACCGGCGGCATGACCTGGCGGCATATTTTCGGCAAAGGTTTTATGGATGTAACCCTGGGCCAGACGTTGGTGCATTATGATTTTTTACAGGCCGATTCTTTACAGCAGCCGATATTTAAAAACAATTCCACTGAAGGTGAAACAATATTAACCAATAACTTTGTTTATTATATTTCACCTGCATGTGAACTGACGGTTGGCGCCCAGGCGAAATCTGTCTATTTGCGCTCGGACATGTATTTACCTTCATTTACAGATGATTTTGGACAGCAATATTCCTTGTCTGCCAACAACAATAATAATTCGTGGAAAGCCGCCGGCTGGGTGCAACTCGCCAGGAATTTTAACCGTCTTAAAATAATTGCCGGTTCGCGCATTGATTATTTCAATATGATTGATAATAAAACTGCCTTTTCGCCGCGACTGGCTGCCGAATATTCTTTATCTTCTCTCACTACCCTGCATGCCAGCGCCGGACGCTATAGCCAGGCGCCTTCTTTTGTGTGGATTTTAGCCAATGATGTGAACCGGGCTTTGCACTATGTAACAGTGAACCAGTATATAGCAGGCATAGAACATCTGTTGCGCGAGGACACCAAAGTAAGCATCGAAGGTTATTATAAAGAATACCTGGATTATCCGGCTAGTTTGTCGCGCCGTTACCTGGTTATGGCCAACACCGGCGCCGGTTTTGGCGGTTCGGAAGAGGGATTTGCTTCTTTTGGGATAGACCCGCTGATCAGTGGCGGCAGTGGTAAAACCCGTGGCATCGAGTTCTTTGTCCAGAAAAGAAATTCCGGGTTCCCTCTTTTCGGCACTTTTAGTATCAGTTATAACAAGTCCACCTATACCGCCCTGGATGGTATAGAAAGGCCGGGTAGTTTTGATCAGCGTTGGATTGTTAATCTTGGCGGCGGATATATCTTTAATAAAGAGTGGGAAGTCGGATTAAAATACCGTTATGCCAGCGGGCGACCGTATACACCCTACAATAGTGATTATAGTAAAACTGACTATTTATACAATACCGCCAGGGCAAAAAATAATTACATTGCTGATTTTCGCGTTGACCGGAAATGGTTTCTGGAATCCATGATCCTGATCACTTTTATTGATGTACAAAATGTGCTGAATAATAAAATTTATGATATTCCCCGTTATAATGCCTTTAAAGGAAAACTGGAGGATGCAGGCGGCATTGGCATTTTGCCTTCTTTGGGTATTAGTGTGGAATTTTAATGTAATACGAATTACTCAAGAGAATAATTCAAAATATTTGATTTTTAATAATATAAATGATAGATGGATAGTATCCCGCTATAACAAGAACTTGATAAAATATTATTCTTCACAATATCCGGTTAAGCGCTAGTGGAACGCTATCCATCTTTTTCCTTTATAAAAAAGTCTTTTTATTTTACTCTCGATTGAAAATTTATTTTTTTGGTCAAGGCACAATAACTTGATCAATGACCCGGGGCGCTATCTGGTCATCTATGATTAATAACTTAAAAAATAATCTGGATTAAAAATCCTGCTAATTTTGTTTGAAATTATTATTCTTTTATGTATTTTATTATTCGATCATAAGTAAAGGCATTACAATTTTTTAATTGTATTATTTTTAACTTGATATTTAGTAAAGTTATTTCTATCTTTTCAATATTAGCCTATGATGTTATATTCTAAAGATTTATAATAAGAGGGTCCAGAAGCCTGGTAATCTATTCTAAAACAATTGGTGTGAGTAAATATGTATTATTCAGGCAATAGCTGAATTGATATGTTTGGAACAAATGTATTCCTGGTCACAAAATTTGGAAAAACTTGCAAATATCCGTATTTTAGCAAAAAAGTTTGAATAAAATATGGAATCATTTTTGTATATTTGAAATAGAGAAATCTTGTTTTTAAAAGCATAATGGGTTTAAATTATTATATTATATATAATTAACAAGATTTTTCGGGGTTTAATCTTTAGCCTTTATTAAAGGAGAAAGGTCCATTATGAGACAACTAGTCAAAAATGAAACACTTTTCGTTTTATTATCGGCAATACTCATAACGTCTATTTTAGTGATGCCTTTTATCGGTGATATAAGTCAGGCGCAAACGGTTAATACCAATGCATTAATTGTATCACATCAGCCGGTAAAAATCGGCTATAAAGGCCGTCCATTGAGTATTACGGCGCATATCAACGATGAAACTGGAATACGGAATGTGAGCCTGGTTGTGAATTATGGTGGAAATTCCAAAACCGGCAATATACCAGAGCTTACAGCGGAGGGCATCGTACCGGTTCTTGCCCAGGTTACCCGCGACACCAAAGTATATTCGGGCGCTTCTACAAGAAACAAAGTCAAGGGCAAAGTGTATGCCGGAGAAATTTTAAATGTTACCAAGGTTAAAGACGGATTTTACAGAATTATTACCGATGGCGGCCTGAATGGTTATGTAACCAGCACCGATTTACGCACTCAAAAAACCGGTAAAGCTTTTGGAGTATCGATTCCGGCTACTATGACTTCCGAACCGTTCATAACTTACCAGATTGTCGCCACCGATATGACCGGCAACACTGCAAAAACAAAAGTAAATAAAGTTACTCTATATACCCAGGAAGAACTGGCAGCCATGCGAACCCCGGGCAACGCCCCAACCCCGACTGCGGTTAGCGGCGATGAAACAGAGGCGGCGCCAGCATCGTCATCCAAGCTCTGGTTGTTGGCGGGTTTGGCTGCGGTGGGCGGCGGCGCGTATTATATCATTTCCCAACAATCGGATGATGATGATAAAGACAAAAATCTGCCTGCTACAGTAGATGTTACAATTGAATGGGAATAACAATTAATTTATCGATTTGAATCTCTTTTTAATATCAGGGAGTTGCAAGATGATAATCAATAAAAATATCAAGATATTGTTTGTAACCTGCTTTGCAGTTCTTGTCGCAGGGCTATTGTTAAATGACTGTAGCCGTAAACTTCCCACCGCGCCGGATACTACCAATAAAGCTGATATTTCTGCGACAGTGAAAATGCCTAACAAGCAACTGGCTTCTATATTGACCAGCATGACCCTTACGGTGACCAATGCGGCAGATAATACAGTTCTCCAAACAGTAAACCTGGTACTGGACGGAACAAAAGCCCAAGATACACTCTCGGTTCCATCCGCAAAATTATTATATTTTACCGCTTCTGCCTATGAAGGCTCAACCCTGGTTTTGCAGGGAATAGATAGTTTAAAGGCCAAATCCGGTGAAAAAAGAGCGCTAACAATAAAAATGCAGTTCAAAGTACCGGCAGTCATCTTGACGCCTACTGAAAAAACAGTCAACGTCGGCGACAGCCTGTCAGTATATGTGAACGCCCGTAGTGTGCTTAATTTAACGACCATGGGCGTGCAGGTGGTTTTCGACACTACCCGGTTGGCGGTAGTCAGTTCCAACCTGGAAAAGAATTTTATGGAAAAAAATGGCGGGGCGATGAAGCAACTGGTGCTGCAGGAAGGCAGCGTTCCGGGAACATTTAATACTATTGTCAGCGTTTTCCCGGCTACCGATGCGGTTTCCGACAGCGGCAGAATCGCCAGAATTCTTTTCAGAGCTAAAACCGCAGGTCAGACCGATCTGTCCATTTCATTAGATCACACCGTCAACCCCGATTTGGGGTTGTATGACAATCATGCCGCTTTGATCCCCAATGTGTTGGGACTTGGCAGCCGAGTCATCGTTCAATAGTTTTTTTAGACCAGGTATAAGTTGATTTTTTACCGGTATATGAAGGAGCAAAAAATGAAAAAGAATTTTGTTTTAAAAATTCCTGTATTGCTGATGCTTATTTTCAGTTCTTTATATGCTGTTGATTATACGGAAACAAGAATATGGGCAAATGATGCTGCCGGATCCGATTATTTTGGACATGCTGTTGCCGGCGATAATTACCGGGTAGTGGTAGGCGCCTGGGGTGAAGATGATCAGGGTAATTCTACCGGTGCAGTTTATCTTTATGAAAAAGATGGAAATTTATGGGAGCAAACCAACCGTTTTAAACCGGGCGACGGTAATGGCTATGAAGCTTTTGGAAAAGCCGTAGACATTGAATCAAATACTATCATAGTTGGCGCTCCCGATGATATTGATCCGACAACTTCCGGCGCCGCTTATGTATATGAATATATCAGCGGCGGTTGGGAACCGACTAAATTAACCCCTCCCGATGGCGCCAATGGCGACAGTTTCGGTAGTTCCGTATCAGTCAGCGGCGAATATATAGCAATAGGCGCGAGCAAGCACGATTTACCCGATTTTAAAGGCGCCGGTGTTGTGTATATCTATAAAAAGGGAGTTTCCAGCTGGGATCATGAAGCAACTATATCCCTGACCGGGGTAGGCGCCGGACCCTATGCGGACGATAACTTTGGCTCATGCGTATCCCTGGATGGTAACCGGATTGCAATTGGCGCGCATAAACGCAATGGACCAGAAAATACTGTACAGGATGTCGGCGCAGTTTTTATTTTTGTGCGCGAGGGAACAACCTGGTCCCTGGAAAAACGGCTTGATCCGCCGCAAGCGGTAGCCAATGCCTGGTTTGGTAAATCTGTTGCCCTGGATGGCGATGATATAGCTGTGGGCAGCCCAACCAACTCGGCCACCACAGCTGGTGATGTGTATGCATTCAGTTATAATGGTACAAACTGGGTTCTTGACGCCACGCTGGTTCCGGGTGATTTAACCGGAGATAACTGGTGGGGCAGTTCAGTAGCACTGTATAATAATACTCTAGTTGGCGGTCAATACCTGGATGGAGATCATGGTGCTGTGTATGTGTACCAGAAATCCGGAGAAGTATGGGGCGCACCGCAAAAAATAACCCCTGTTGAAGCGCAGGCTGCTGGTGATGATAAATTTGGTTATGCTGTTGCTCTCAACGGCGCCGATGTGATCGTTGGCGCTGAAGACGGATTTGCCAAAGAAGGAGGAGCAAGTGTTAACCTGGCCGGCGCTGCTTATATTTATACAGCTCCGCAAACCCTGGAACCACTGGCCGCAGATTTTCAAGCCTCGGTTACCAGCGGCAACTTGCCGTTAACAGTCAATTTTACCGATCTATCTACCGGTTCGCCGACCACCTGGAAATGGAACTTTGGCGATAGCACAACCAGCGAAGTTCAGAGTCCTTCTCATATTTATAATAAACCGGGAATTTTTAATGTAACCCTGCAAATATCCGATGGTACTGCAACCAACAGCATTACCAAAACCGGTTATATTTCCGTACATGTTACCCAGCCGGGGAATAATGTGTGGACCAGCTATTCAAATGCTTTAATGTTCGGTCAACCGAACCAGTTTGCTGTCAGATCAATGTGCTATGATCCTTTTACCGACCATTTGCTGGTTGGCACTACCGGCGGAGTTGCTGAATTCTCCGGGGTTTATTGGTCGAGTTATGCAGTTAGTGAAGATATTGATCACCAGGAAGTACTGGCTGTAGCAGTAGATAGCAGTGGGAATAAGTGGTTCGGGCTGGAAAACGGTGTGCAGGTTTACCGTGAAAGCGACAGCACTTTTTATAATCCCACCGGCGGCCAGGTCAATGATATTTTCGTACAATCCAACGGCTCAATTTGGCTGGCTACCAGCACCGGGCTGGCAACGTTTGATGGCGCTACTTGGACGGTTTATACCGCAGAAAACAGCGATCTGCCGGGCAATAACCTGACCCGTATCACTATGGATCCGAGTCATACTACCTTCATTGTCAGTTCCCAGGATGGCGGTATTTATGTGTTTGAAAAGGGCGTCTGGCAGGTTTATGATACGGAAGATGGTTTGACCGATAATACAGTATATGATGTGGTACTGGACTGGAATTATAATGCCTGGATTGCGCCGGAAACCGGATCAATAGTCCGGCTGAACCGGGATGATGTAACTACCTATGAGCCAATGGGCGACAATGAAAGCGAACGTCAATACACATCCGTCGGCGTTGATAGCCTCGGTAATGTGTGGGCTTCTTCCGCCAATGCGGGTGTTGCCCGGTTTGATGGCGTCGCCTGGACCCATTATGATGAAGAAGGCAGCGATCTGAGCAGCGACCTGGTGCGCTGTAAAGATATTCTGGTCGATCCTAATGGCGTCGTCTGGTTCGGGACTGAGGATGCCGGGGTCTGCCGTTTTGGCCCGACCGTGGCGCCCGCGATAGATTTTTATGCCGATGTTATAACCGGTTTTGCGCCTTTGACCGTTAATTTCTTTGGTGTAGCTGCCGGTGGTACCCCAACCTATTGGTTGTGGGACTTTGACAATGACGGCGAAACGGATATTTTAAACGATCAAAACCCATCCTGGACTTTTGATGTGCCCGGTTATTATTCGGTAAAATTGTTTGCGCCGATGGGTGATGAAAATTACCAGGAGATCAAAACCAATTATATTCATGTTCTGGAATCGATCCAAAACAGCGCCAGTTTGAGCGGCAAGGTAACCGATGCCACCACCGGGTATCCTGTTGCCGGCGCTACTGTAACGCTTGGCGATTCTACTAAAATTACCGATTCTGAAGGTAATTATGCTTTTATCAATATGCCAATTTCCGATCTGGTTGCCGATTTTACCGGTTTACCGCGTTCCGGCGAAGCTCCTTTAACGGTGCAATTTACCGATCTCTCCGCACAGGGACGCCTTTATCTTACGGCTGCCAAAACCGGTTATATAAATTATAGCACATTCGTCACTCTACCTCAGGGTAATACGACAATGGATATATCTTTGTCACCCACAATTGCCGAAGGCGGAATGCGCGTGGTGCTGAACTGGGGCCAAACTCCGTACGATCTGGATATTTATCTGAAAACACCGGAGATCGAGGGTTCCTTCTACCAGGTTTATTACAGTAATAAAGGCAGCGCTACTATAGCACCTTATGCCAACCTGGATGTTGACGACCGCAGTGGTTATGGACCGGAAACCATTACAATACATGATCTGTTTAGCGGGGTTTACCGGTGCTATATTCATAATTATTCCGGCACGCCTGCTTTAACCCAGTCTGCCGGGGTGGTGCAAATATATAATGATACCGGTCTTTTGGAAACGGTGAATGTTCCACTAAGCGGTGAGGGACGGTACTGGTATATTGGTGATATCGACGGCGCTACAGGTAACGTTACTATTTATAATACAATTCAGGAAAGCGCTCCGGGTAGTTCCGCATCGAGTCCCTTAACCCTGCCGGCTAAAGAACCTCTGGATCGTATCGATGCCAGCCCGGTTGCGGTCACCACCTGGGCATGGGATTTTGATAATGACGGCGATGTTGACGCCACGACTCAAAATCCACAATACACCTATACGGAACCCGGCGTTTACTCTGTTAAATTGACGGTTTCCGACGGCGAACAGCAAGATACCAAAACAAGAACCGAATACATTACAGTCGGTACCGGCCAGACTTTTGGCAGTTTAAGCGGCAAGGTAACGAACGCGATCACGGGAATCGGGATAGAGGGGGCGATAGTAACCGTGGCCGGCTATGCGGATACGACCGATGAAGCGGGGAATTATTCGTTTACGCATATACCTTC
>Ga0116156_10000800_pt1 | contig 32305 bp, 23 predicted proteins | sample AD_UKC045_MetaG_FD_89891 | JGI IMG/M metagenome (GOLD analysis project Ga0116156, IMG submission 89891) | Active sludge microbial communities of municipal wastewater-treating anaerobic digesters from USA - AD_UKC045_MetaG | ecosystem: Engineered > Bioreactor > Anaerobic > Digestate | place: USA...
GAGCACAGAGTATTTTTATAATACTGATAATCAGCTTTTATCGTATGCAGTAAATGAAATCGACACTGTAAGTTTTATTTACGACCCGAACGGTAATCAAATTTTTAAGATAACAGCGAGCGACACTGTAAAATATGATTATGATTCCGATAATAATTTACTCTGTGTCTCTGCGGCAAATGACACAAATTTAATTTCATATATTTATTCGCCGGACGGAAAACGCTTGAAAAAATATCTTAACGGTATCGGTACAAAATATTTTTATGACGCTTACGATGTTCTGACTGAATATGACACAAACACTACGGTTCAAGTTCGATACACAAATAATCTTGGTATCGACGATATTATTTCCTCAAAGCGTAATTCAATAACCGAGTGGTATCACAAAGACGCTCTCGGGTCTATAACTGACTTAACTTTATCGAATGAAAATGTATCAGTAAGCTACCGCTACACCTCTTTCGGCTCTATCGAATCTCAATCCAACTCTCATCAAAACGAATACACCTACACCGGCCGTCAAATCGACCGCGAAGCAGGTTTATATTACTATCGAAGCAGGTATTATAATTCGGCGATAGGAAGGTTTATAAGAAAGGATGATTTTAAAGGATGCTATAAAAAGCCATTATCGCTTCATAAATATTTATATACGGAGAATTCTCCTTTGTTATTAAAAGACCCGTTGGGATTAGCTTCGTGGAATGCAAAGGTAACTATTCCATTGAAAACTAGTAGTCTAAGTATAACAATTAGTTTTTCGTGCGCTGATTCTTCAGGCGATATGACTTTAACGGGAGCAGGTTATGGAAATATCCAACCTCAAAAAAATGTTTTTAACGGAAGTTATAGTTGCTCTTGCGACGGGTACTGCTATTATACTCAAAAAATTTGGAATGATTCAATTTGCCCGCCTCAATGGGAAACATTTTATTATTCGTATCTTGGAAGTTGTTCTTGCTCTGCTACTGAGGTGTGGACAATATGAAAAAATATTTTTTCCTTTTTTTAATTATATTATTATATTCCAATTTGGGTTACGCTTTTGAACAAAAAGGAATCGGGTTGACAGTTTTTAAAGATTTGAACGGAAAAATAATCATAAACGATGAAATCGAAGCTGAATATTTTCATTTTCAAGAAGGAGATCAGATAATTCAATTCGATAAAAAAGAAGTGACAACTATAAACTATCTACAAAAATTAATCAGCGAATGCGAAATTGGAAATTTTTACCCCATAACTATAATACGAAATGATAAGACTTATGATACTCATATAAAGGTCAAAATATTTGAACTAAAAAACACATTCGAAAATTTTCCTGATAGTTTTACAAATTTTGATTTAGGAATAACTTATAAAATTGATACGCTAACGAATTATTTAAATATAACTGGTTTTTATAGTGACGCTAATAAGAATTTTTTTCAAATAAACGATAAAGTTATTTCTATTGGCAATATTAATATCGACATAAATTTTATTTCTATTCATGATTTAATAAAAAAATATTATTTATTAACAAAGGATTTAACATTGCCTATTCCTATTAAAATATTTCGAAACAATAAAATTTTAGAATTTAATTGTTATCCAATAATGACATTTTTAAATGGAATTTATTCTAATATTGATGAAAATAATAATATTAATTTTTTTGGGAATAATGTAACCGACAGTAATTTCGAAGTTAGTATTGGTATTGATTATTATTTTTGTGACAAAGATAAGTCTGTCGTTATTAATAAAGTAATTGTTCAAGCAAATAAAAACAAATTATTGCCAGGAGATAAAATAATATTGATTGACTCAAAAAAATTTGACTCACTTGAGGATTTTAAAAGATTAATTAAAAATTTTTATCTTAACAATCGTATTTTAAATCAAATCCCAGTTCAAATTCCAATTACAATTATTAGAAAAAATCAAAAATTAGAATTCAATATTATTCCTGTAATAAAAAGATGTGAAAATAAGACGACGAAAACACGAAAATAGGGGGACAAAAATAAGAGAACAAAAATTAGGGACGGAGCATAAGAAACTTTAATTAAAAGTTAGGGCGTGGCTGTCGTTTTATGACCGGAGTAAATTAGTGGAGATTCGCGTTATTCGTGGTTAAAAATGAAAAACTACATTGTGGATAATGTTTTGAATAAAACAATAATTTTTGCTTACAGTTACGATAATGCGGGAAATCGCTTGAGTAAAATTTATGAAAATGGAGACACTGAAATTTACAGCTATGATAAGTTGTATCAATTAACGAAAGTGGAAACCAAAGACAAAACTACGGAATACGATTATGACAAAGTCGGGAATAGAATGCAGATGAAGATTTTTGCCACAGAGGACACAGAGGCCGCAGAGTATTTTTATAATTCAGATAATCAGCTTTTATCGTATAATGTAAATGGAACCGATACTGTAAGTTTCATTTACGATGCAAACGGTAATCAAATTTTTAAGATAACAGCGAGCGATACTGTAAAATATGATTATGATTACGATAATAATTTACTCTGTGTCTCTGCGGCTAATGACACTAATATTATTTCTTATATTTATTCGCCGGACGGAAAACGCTTGAAAAAATATCTTAACGGTATCGGAACAAATTACTTTTATGACGCTGACGACGTCCTGACCGAGTATGACACAAACACTGTAGTTGTTTGTAGATACACAAATAATCTTGGTATCGACGATATTATTTCCTCAAAACGTAATTCAATATCTGAATATTATCACAAAGACGCGCTGGGTTCTATCGTAAATCTAACTGACAACTCACAACTATCAACTGTCAACTACCGATATGATGAATTCGGCTCTATCGAATCTCAATCCAACTCCCATCAAAACGAATACACTTACACAGGTCGCCAAATAGACCGCGAAGCCGGACTTTATTATTACCGGAGCAGGTATTATAATTCGGAGAGTGGGAGGTTTACGCAGAAGGATAAGTATTATCAAGAATTATTAAATAATATTGACTTAAATGAAAATTCAATCAGAAATATTTTGCCATTATATTTGTATGCTAAAAATAATCCGATAGTTTATCGCGATACTAAAGGTAAAGAAGTTTGCACAATAACTGCTGTTGTTTTATTAACCGCAACTGCCGGAGCTTTAATTTATGAAATAACAAAAAATTGTAAGTGTCCTGATAGAACTTATACTACAATTGAAATTAATCCTAAACCAAATTTTCCTCCTCCCCAACCAGATCCTTGTGTTACTTTTTGTGTTCGTTGCATTTATGGAAAATGGTGGGAAAAAGCAGTTATGTGTATAGCTTGTGTTGGGTGTCTCATGTCAAATATTTAAAAGGTAAGACAATTAATGATTATAAAAAAAATTTTTGAAATTAGCAATAAAATCAATAAAATTAAAGAAATCAGCGATTCGGGCAAAAACATAGGAATTTTCAAATGTAAAACTAAAGTTGAAATACAAAAAAATTGTAATTTATATTTAAAAATTGGAGTTAAAATTTCTATAATCTTAATTGGGATGTCTTTAATAATTTTTTTAATATCAAAAATTTATGGATTAATACTTTTTATTTTATTTTTTGTATATATTATAACATATTTTCTTTACTATTTTATATTAAAAAAAGATTTATTAGAAGAAATAGAAGAAATAAAAGCGTTAAATTCTGAAGAAAAACAGGGAAAATTTTAATATGATTTATACTTAAATAATGGAAAGTGTGCATATTGCCATTTTTGGGAAAAGGGAAATAAGTATTTCACCAAAAAAAATTGCGTAAAAAAATAATTGACGTGCTTTAAAATTATATAAAAATAGTGTACAAAAATAGGGGACCAAAAATAGCAAAAATAGCAAAAATAGGGGACGGAGGAGCATAAGTAACTTTAATTAAAAGTCAGGATGTGGCTGTCGTTTTATGACCTGAGTAAATTCGTGGAGATTAGCGTTATTCGTGGTTAAAAATGAAAAATTATATTGTGGATAATGTTTTGAATAAAACAATAATTTTTACTTACAGTTATGATAATGCGGGAAATCGTTTGAGCAAAATTTATGAAAACGGCGACACTGAAATTTACAATTATGATAATTTGTATCAATTAAAAAAAGTGGAGACCAAAGACAAAACCACGGAATACGATTATGACAAAGTCGGGAATAGAATGCAGATGAAGATTTTTGCCACGGAGGACACAGAGAACACAGAGTATTTTTATAATTCAGATAATCAATTATTATCTTTTAATGCAAATGATATGGATACAGTATTATTTATTTATGATAATAACGGTAATCAAATTTTTAAGATAACAGCGAGCGACACTGTAAAATTTGATTATGATCACGATAATAATTTACTCTGTGTCTCTGCGGCTAATAGATAAAGCTCCAATAATAGATTTTTATAGAATATTGTATAACTAACTTTTGTTGGTTACTCCAATAATTTTCTGGAGGAGGGGTGATTAAAGAGGCTAAAATAGTGATAAACCGAATTTCCTGAAAGATATTAAGAGCAGATTGTACGGTTATGAGCATACTTCCAAAAAGTTCCACTTTTTTACTGAACAATCAGGCGGGAACGGTCAGTAAAAATAGAAAGCTACTTTTTAGTTTTCTAAATAAAATACGATTTATTTTTAATAATTTTCAACCGCGAACGCGGTTGAATTTCAAGTAACCGCAGGTAGCCTGCGCGGAGCTCAGGAAAATCTGCGCGGAGCGCAAAAAACCTGCGGTATTAAAAAACTTGAACATACAACCCTGAAAGGGTTGTATGTTATACTGTCTTAAAATTCGACCCTTGTTCAGGGTCGTTTTCATATTTTTTTTATTAACCGTTGATTTCATCAACGGCTATGTTAAATTCGACGCTCTTTGCAACTTGTTGCAACTTTCAGCGTCGTTAATTTAATATTTACTTTTCATATAAACAACCGGAATGATATACGAAAAGTTTATAAAAATTATTGGAACAATTTTTGACTGCGCTCTACGGTTATCCTTTTGCGCAAAAAAACTTGACAATCTCAAAAATATATGCTAATAATTGAATATATTAGAAATTGAATATTCATTAAAAGGAATATATTTTTATGAAATTGCCGGAATCAAACGATAATAGTTTTTCAAATTTTAAAAAAACAGCGGCAGTTCTAAAAACAATCGGACATCCGGCAAGATTGAAAATTCTCGCAGGATTGGCGGTAAAAAAAGAATGCAACGTCAACGCAATGGTTAAATCTCTCGGGCTGCCGCAGCCGAGAGTATCCCAGCATCTCAACGAGTTAAAAAAAATATATATAATTAAATGCGTTCGAAAAGCCAATCAAATATGTTATTCTTTGAAAAGTCAGGCAGTAAAAAATTTGATGAGATATTTAAAAAAAGAGGATTTGCTTTAAAATCGTTAAAATGATTTTATGACAACGCTATTTTTTATTTATAAAAACAAATAAGGGGTATTTTATGTCTTTAAAAACTAAAATCACCGAATTTTCCGTAAATCATTATAAAATAGTATTTTTCATCACAATACTTATTACAATTGTTTCTTTAACGCAATTCCCTAAAATGGCAATCGATACCGACCCTGAAAATATGCTTTCCGAAAACGAATTTGTCAGAGTATTTGACAAACAGGTAAAAAAAGAATTCGCTATGTATGACATAATAGTCCTCGGAGCGGTTAATGAATACCACAAAAACGGGGTATTCAATAAGGAAACTCTCGAAAAATTATTTAATATAACGGAAAAAATAAAAAAAATCGACGGCGTTGTTTCGCCTGAGATTATGTCCCTTTCAACCGTCGACGATATTAAACAAGGCGGTTCCGAGGGAGAAATAAAATTCGAACGGCTAATGGGAGCGCCGCCCGCTAACGATTCAGAAGCCGCATTTATAGGACTCCGAGCAAAAAGCAATCCCATTCTCGACGGGTCTATTATTTCCGAAAACGGCAAAGCAGTATGCGTGTATGTCCCGATTAAAGAAAAAAAAATCAGCTATCGGACCGCCATGGAAATTCGCTCGATTATTAAAGAGTTCGGTAAAGGAAACGAAAAATATTATATCACAGGTTTGCCGGTAGCCGAAGACACGTTCGGCGTTGAAATGTTTAAACAAATGGCTATGTCGGCTCCGCTTGCAGGCGCGATAATCTTTCTCCTTATGCTATATTTTTTCAAAAAAATAAAACTGATTATTTCTCCGATGATTGTCGCAATGGTAAGTATTATTTGCTCTATGGGATTAATGATAGGTCTTGGCTATAGCGTGCATATTATGAGTTCTATGATAGCAATTTTTTTAATGCCGATTTCCGTTGTCGATTCGGTTCACATAATAAGCGATTTTTTTGAGAAATATCAAATCTATAAAGATAGAAAAAAAACCATTCTCGTTGTTATTGACGAATTGTTTAGTCCGATGCTTTATACCTCGCTGACCTCTTTTGCCGGATTCGTATCGTTAGCAACCGCGCCCATACCTCCGGTTCAGGTATTCGGATTTTTCGTGGGTTTCGGAATTATCGTCGCATTTATACTGACTATTACTTTTGTGCCGGCAAGCATAATGTTTATCAGCGAAAAAACGCTTGAAAATTTCGGAGCAAAAAAAATTTCCTCAAATATAGAGATCGACGAAACGAATAACAATAATCTTCAATTTCAAAAATCATTTTATCAAAAATTAGCGGATTTTACCGGAAGATTTATTTTTAATAATTCAAAATTAATTATTTCGCTTACGTTTATTATAGCGGTAATCGCCGTTATCGGAATTACAAAAATCCGCATAAACGACAATCCTGTAAAATGGTTTGATAAAAAACACGAAATAAGAATCGCAGATAAAGAATTAAACAAACATTTCAGCGGAACTTATATGGCGTCATTGATTCTTGAAGCCGATACCACGATAGACAATCTTAAATTATATTATAACGGTTTTAATTCGAGATTGGAGAATTTCAGTTTAAATTATCAAAACGACTCTGCGGTTTTAAATAAGTTTAAACAATTATGTTCCTCTGAATTCGACGCTTTTGTTAAAGCCCGAAATTACTCTTTTGCAGAATTTCATAAATCTGTTTCAAATTCTATTTTACCAACGATTGTTTACGAATATAAAAATCCCGATTCTAATCTAATCGAGGAATTGACCTATTTTATGGAAGACGAAAAAATCTATACGGAACCATTTAAACAGCCGGAATTGTTAGAGTATGCGGATAAACTTCAAACGTTTATGAATACGGTAAAAGTCGGCAAATCGAATTCAATATCTACAATAGTAAAAAAAATAAATCAAGAACTACGCGGCGGAAAAACTGCGGAATTCAGGATTCCGGAAAATCCCAAAATGATTGGAGAATGCCTTATTCAATTTCAAAGCAGCCATCGTCCGAACGACTTGTGGCATTTTGTAACATACGATTATAACAAAATAAATATTTGGGTTCAACTGAAATCCGGCGATAATACGGATATGACGGAAGTGATAAATCAGACTAATCAATTTATCTCCAGAAACCCTCCGCCTTATTCGCTGAAAATTAACTGGGCTGGAAAAACCTATCTTAATGTAGTTTGGCAGGACAAAATGGTATTCGGTATGTTGACAAATTCGCTTTTAAGTTCGTTTATAACGGTTCTTATTATGATGATAATCCTGTTCCGGTCTATCTGGCTTGGAATTTTATCTATGATTCCTTTGACCGTTACAATTACTTTTATTTACGGTTTAATAGGTTTCATAGGAAAAGATTACGATATGCCAGTTGCTATTTTATCTTCTTTAACACTGGGGGTTGCGGTTGATTTCGCAATTCATTTCATTGAAAGATTTAAACAGATTTCCAAAGAAGAAAAAAATTTCGAGAAAGCTTTTTACAAAATGTTCGACGAACCCGCGACAGCAATTACGAGAAATATAATAGTAATAGCTTTAGGTTTTTTACCGCTTCTTCTTTCGCCGCTCGTTCCGTATCAAACCGTCGGTTTCTTTCTAACGGCTATTATGATAGTTTCCGGTATCGGCACAATATTAATTTTGCCCGCTATAATGAAGGATATTATACGGGATTTCAAAGATTTATAATTAATTAAAACTATTAATTTTTACCGCGAAAAATATTATTGCGGTTTTATTTATGGAGGTTTTTATGAAAAAAAATGTTGTATTGGTTAGTTTAATCTGCCTGATTTTTATGTTCGGCGGCGCTTCTTCATTCGCAGAGGAATTACAGGTTTCTGAAATTGTTCAAAAAGCGAATCTTGCATCGTATTATTCCGGAACCGACGGAAAAGCCACGGTTAAAATGGTTATCTCGGATAAAAACGGCAAAGAACGGACTCGCGAATTTTCTTTAATAAGAAAAAACATAAAAAGCGGCGGAGATCAGAATTTTCTCGTATATTTTCACAAACCGGCGGACGTAAGAAAAATGACTTTTCTTGTTTTAAAACACATAACCAAAGACGACGACCGCTGGATGTATATGGCGAATCTTGATTTGGTTAAACGAATCGCCGCAAGCGATAAAAGAACAAGTTTTGTCGGTTCGGATTTTACTTATGAAGACGTTTCAGGCAGAAATCCGAATGAAGACAATCATACCCTTATAAAAACAGATAATGATTATTACGAATTAAAATCTGTTCCTAAAAAAAAAGACTCCGTTGAATTTACGCATTATATTTTGCGAATTAATAAAAAAACTTTTCTTCCCGAAAAAGCCGAATATTACAAAGACGACAAACTTTACAGAACCGTTGAAGCTTTAAAAACCGAAAATATCCAGAATTTTCCGACTGTAATCGAATCTAAAGTAACAAATATAGAAACCGGCAGTTCGACTATAAATTATTTTTCAAACATACAATACAATATCGGATTAAAAGACGACGCGTTTTCAGAAAAATCTTTGCGGAGACCGCCGATGAATTTGTTTAAATAACAGTCTCGGCTTTAGAAGCTTATAAAAAAAATATAAAATAAGTTTTTATAAACTAAGCTCGGCCGCGTTTTAAAATTTAAAGGCGGTTTTATAACTATGTCAAAAAAAATCATTTTAATTTTATCTTTGCTATTTTGCGGTTTCAATTTTTTGTTTGCAGAAGAAAATCAATTTCCTTTTCAAGGTTTTCTGGAATATTCCATTTCCGGTCGTCTTCCTTCAAACGATTATAAACCGGACAATCTGCTTATAAATGAATTAAGAGGAAGAATTGAATATTCTAAAGAAATTTCAAACGCATCGTTTGATTTCAAGTTTGATATTATACGCGACGAAATCGAAAAAAAAACCGAAGTCGTTGCAAGAGTCGCGAATATTTCCTATTTTCCGTCAAATAAATGGGAGATAAAAGCCGGAAGACAAATTTTAACTTGGGGAACCGGAGACCTTGTTTTTGTCAACGATTTATTTCCGAAAGATTGGAATTCTTTTTTTTCAGGAAGACAGGACGAATATCTCAAAGCTCCGCTGACCGCGGTTAAGACAAGTTTCTTTTTGGATTTCGGAAATATTGACTTTGTCGTATCTCCCGCCTTTGAAAGCGACATTTATATAACCGGAGAAAGAATGTCATACTGGGGACCAGCAGGATTAACAGGTCAAATATTCAAGGATACCGAACCAGCAAATAAACTTAAAAACGCGGAATTCTATTTCAGGTTTTCAAAAAATATTTCAAACGCCGAATTTGCCTTGTATTCGTTTAAAGGTTTTATGAAAAGACCGCTCGGATACAATCAAGCGGCTCAATGCGGTTTTTTTCCAAAATTAGCCGTTCACGGATTAAGCGTTAGAAAACAAATGCTTGGCGGAATCGCTTATCTCGAAACCGGATATTACGATTCTATTGAAAACAGAAAAGGCGATAATTTTTTTATTGAAAACTCAATGATAAAATCAGTGGCCGGATTTGAAAAAGAAATCAAACAAAATTTAACCGCCGGAATCCAGTATTTTTCCGAATATACGCTTGATTATTCAAAATATAAAAAAAACGCAGTCAATATGAATATGCCTGTTTTAAAAGAACATAATCACGATTGGATAACTCTGCGTCTGACAAATTTAAATAAACAACAGACGCTCGCTTTATCTCTTTTTGGTTATTATTCGCCGTCTGAAAACGACTGTTATCTGCGTCCTTCAATAAATTATAAAAACAGCGATCAGCTTGCATTCGCAGCCGGATTCAATATTTTTTCAGGAAAAAAAGATTATACTTTTTTCGGGCAGCTTGAAGATAATTCAAACGCGTATTTCAGAATTTCGTATTCGTATTAACCCGAAAACTTCGATAATATATGCAACGGCAAAACTTAATTTGCATATTCTAATGTCGCGTTTAAATATAATTCGACACTAAGCGGCGAATATTATCTTCAATTTTTTTGGAATAAAATCATTTTTTTTCCATTCTTTTCTCAACGATTTCCTGAGCGATTGCGTGGGGAACTCTTTCATAACAATCAAGCGCCATACTGAATACGGCTCTGCCCTGCGTCAAAGATCTTAATTTAGTCGCGTATCCGAACATTTCGGCAAGCGGAGCTCTTGCGTGAAGCATATGATTGTCTTTAAGCATTTCCATTGAGATTATCTGACCCCTGCGTTGACATATATCTCCGGTTAAATCGCCGAGATAATCTTTTGGCGTGTTTATATCAACCGCCATTATAGGTTCGAGCAGAGCGGGATTAGCCGTCAAAAAAGCGGCTTTAAAAGCTTGAGAAGCCGCGATTTTAAAAGCCATTTCCGAGGAATCCACTTCGTGAAAAGAACCGTCGTACAAAGTAACTCTGACGTCCACTACCGGATATTTCGCATAAGCTCCTTCCTTTAAAGCTTCAAATATGCCTTTTTCTATTGCCGGAATATATTCTTTTGGAATAGATCCCTGTTTTATATCATTAACGAATTCATATCCGCCGCCGGGTCCTGTCGGTTCGATTTTTATGCACACGTGAGCGTATTGTCCGCGTCCGCCGGATTGTTTAACATACTTATGTTCCTTTTCAGCCGGTCTAATAATTGTTTCCCTATAAGCCACTTGAGGTTTTCCAATTTCAGCTTCAACGCCGAATTCGTGTTTTAATCTATCTACTATTATTTCAAGATGCAATTCTCCCATTCCGCTAATAATAGTATCAAGGGATTCCTGATCTGTTTTCACGTTAAACGTAGGATCTTCTTCCGCAAGTTTTTGAAGACCGAGACTTAATTTATCTCTATCCGAAACGCTTTTAGGAGCTATTGCTATTGAAATAACCGGAGCCGGAAATTCAATGGACTCAAGCAATACCGGACGGTCTATATCGCAAATCGTATGTCCGGTAAAAGTGCTCGATAAACCGACAGCCGCGCCGATTTCTCCGCAAAAAATTTCTTCTCTGCTATCTCTTTTATTCGCATGCATCTGCAATATTCTTCCTATTCTCTCTCTGTTTCCAGTCGAAGCGTTCAAAACATAACTGCCGGCTTTTAGAGCGCCAGAATACACTCTGAAATACACAAGTTTGCCGGTATGTTTGTCGCTCATAACCTTAAAAGCAAGCGCTGAAAAAGGTTCATCGTCAGAAGGTTTTATTAAAACGTTTTCTTCGGTATTCGGATTGAAAGCTTCAATAGCGGGCAAATCAACCGGAGCCGGTAGATAATCCACCACTCCGTCAAGAAGTCTTTGAATGCCCTTGTTTTTAAAAGAAGAACCGCAGAAAACCGGCACTATCAAATTTTTTATTACGGCTTTTCTTAACGCGATTTTAAGTTCTTCTTCTTCGATTTTATCGCCGTTTAAATACTTTTCCATCAAACCATCGTCGACTTCCGCTATTTTTTCAAAAAGGTTTCCTCTGTATTTTTTTACTATGTCAATCATATCTGGCGGTATTTCAGAAGTTTCAGTGATTTTAATTCCTATAGGGCTGTTTTTATCATCCTCGAAATATACCGCCGTTTTTCTAACTAAATTAATTACTCCGAGAAATTTTTCCTCGCTGCCTATCGGCAATTGAAACGGAACCGGATTGCTTCCGAGTTTGTCTTTCATCATATCCACAACATTATAAAAATCGGCTCCGACTCTATCCATCTTATTTATAAATGCGATTTTAGGAACATTATATTTGTCGGATTGTTTCCATACGGTTTCAGATTGCGGTTCAACTCCGCCCACTGCGCAAAATAAAACGACCGCTCCGTCAAGAACTCTAAGCGACCTCTCGACTTCCACCGTAAAATCCACGTGTCCGGGAGTGTCTATAATATTTATTTTATGCTCTTTCCAAAAACACGTAGTAGCCGCGGAAGTGATTGTTATTCCGCGTTCCTGCTCTTGTTTCATCCAATCCATTTGAGCCGCGCCATTATGGACTTCTCCAAGTTTATGAATTTTCCCCGTGAAAAATAATATTCTTTCGGTAGTCGTTGTTTTACCGGCGTCTATGTGCGCCATAATTCCTATGTTTCTTGTCTTTTCCAATGAATAATCTCTTCCGCTCATTTTTTTAATCTCCAATAATTAATTTAAAATTTATTATTTATATTCCTAAATTTTCAGGTTAAACCCAAATAATGTTAAATATAAAATTAAGTTTTTCAAAACATTTCAGTTTTCAAGATTAAATATCTTGTAATCCAAAATAAAACAAACCCGAAACGAAACTAACCATTTCGGGTTTTATACAGTTTATTTAAAGCGCGAATCAGCTTTAAAACTTTTAAATTCTTGATTTTTTTAGTTATAGAATTGAAAAAAGAACGCGGTTTTAATTTGTTTGATTAATTAAAACCGGCGGATAAACGCCGGTTTTCCACAATCTCAAAATACTAAACTTCTTCCTGTTCAACTACAACTTTTATTGCCGGCTCTATCTCCGGATACAATCTCAATTTAATTTTATATTCTCCTAAAATTTTTATAGGCTCCGAAAGAAGAACTTTCTTTTTGTCGATATCGACTTTTTGTTTTGCGAGTTCTTCCACAATATCGCCAACCGATACCGAACCAAATAATTTGCCTTCGGCGCCTGCTTTTTTCTTTAAAGTAACAACAATACCTTCGATGGCTTTAGCGAGTTCGCGCGCGTCGGATTCTTCTTTAACGGCTATTAATTCCAATTTTTTCTTATGATCTTCTATATATTTCAAATTATTCGGCGCGCATACAAGCGCTATGCCTTTAGGCAACAAATAATTTCTCGCAAACCCGTCTTTCACCTCTACGATATCGCCGACCTTGCCAAGATTCTCAACGCGCTCTTTTAAAATAACTTTCATTTTATCAAATCCTCCCTATATCAACCGATTATATCAATTCGGTTTATGTTTTTATTTTTAATATTTCTTATTTTTCTATAATCAAACCAAATATCCGAAATCCCAACTACCGACGTCATAAAAAATAACGGAAGCAATATTAAAACCGTCAGCGGCAAATAAAAATTTATTTTTTTCAAATAATAAGAAGCTATAAATACTCCTTGAAAATAATAAACGACAAATGCCGCGATAATAATATTGAAACATACCGTATGAGCCGGCTCTATTTTTTTCGCAAACAACATTCCGGCAAACGATAATATAAAAATCCATATTATATTGTCGTTAAAATAAAACCCTGAAAAATCCGGCGCTTGAATAAAATCGTTTTTAGCGACTTCTGTTTTTAACCGCGAATTTTTATTCAAGAAAAATTTCAACAAATAGCAGTTCATAATAACGCCCGCAAAAATATATCCGCATAATATTCCCGGAAAAATCTTTACGAACAATTTTAAATTGCTTTTAAAAAAATCTTCGGCGTCGATTATTGAATCCGGTTTAGAAACAATACTGCGAATCTGTTTATTCACAACGTCCTTGTTCGCTTCATAATGTTTAAGAACGCTTCCGCTTAAGCTGTCTGCCGCGTTAAAAATAATCTCGTATTTGAAAATCGCTATAATAAAAAATAATATCAAAGGTATAATGATTATTCTTTTATTGAATCCGGCCGAACCGGCAAACGCAACCATTAATAACGAACCCGCTCCGAACAGCGCTGAAAGCGCCCCAATCAAACCGAAATCGGTTAATAGAAATATAATCGCGCTTACAAACGCGACAAACAACGCCGCTTTTTTTATACCGGATTTATATATTATTTTATATGTTATGTATCCGCCTATAAAATTCAGTCCCGGAAACATTCCGGTAAGCAGATAAACGAAAACATAAAAATAAAATTCAAACATTTTAAATTTAGGCTTTTCTTATTTTATCAGTAGTATAAGGAAGCAACGCTAAATTTCTCGCTATTTTTATAGCATTATTAAGTTTGCGCTGATGTTTTGCGCAAACGCCTGTCAACCTCCGGGGCAGTATCTTTCCCCTATGAGACATATATTGTTCAAGAAGACTCAATTCTTTATAATCAATATATTTGTCTGGATCCTTGCAAAAAACGCAAGGTTTATTTGTTCTTTTCTTTACAACAAACGCCATAATTTTTATTTCCTCCTAAGCCGGATTATCCGGAAAAGTTCTTTATTTTTAATTTTATACGCTCATCTAAAACGGAATCTCGTCGTCGTCTAAAAAAGTCGCTCCGTCTTCATTTTGTTTTACCGTGGGCTTTTGCCGTTCAACCGGTGTTTGAATTTCTTCAGAACCTTCAAGAAACGATACCCTGTCTGCAAGCACTTCTATTTTTGTTTTTTCCGTTTTATCTTCGGCAGTCCATTTTTTCATTGATAAACCGCCTTCGATATAAATGCCTTTGCCTTTTTTAAAATATTGCGAACAAAATTCCGCCAATTTGTTTAAAGCGATTACGTCTATAAACAAAGTTTCTGTTTTTTTATTCCTTTTCTGATTAACCGCTATATTCATTCTGGCTACAGCCGCGCCTTTCGGCGTATATCTCAATTCGGGAGTCTGCGTTAATCTGCCGACTAAAATCACTTTATTAAAATTCTTCAATCCTTCCATAACCCGAATCCAACCGTTTGAAACTTATGAAACAAATATTTAATAGCGGATATCATTCTAATAATTAATGTTCGATTTTTGTTATGACAAATCTTAACAATCTATCATCGTAATTCAATCGTTCCTGCAATTCGCTCAAAACTTTATTGTTTGCATTAAACGTGAGCAGACTGTAGTTTCCCATATTTTTCTTTTTAATCGGATAGGTAAAATAACGGCTTCCTATCAAAACATTCTCAACAAATTCTCCACCGTTATTTTTTATAATGCTTGTCATTAATTCTAATAATTTGGCGAGTTCTTCTTCTTGAAGCTGCATATCGGTGATATACATACATTCGTATTTTCGTAACATTTACTAAACCTCCTACGGATTTTCCGACCTGTTTTCTTCCATTTATTCTATTTAGGAATTGTCAATTTTTCAAGGAAATTAAAACCTGATTTTTCGCTTGTTATAAACTTTGACAAAACACAGTTCGAGTATTTTACTTATTCGAAAAAAAAAAACAACCTTTTTTTGATATTTTTTATATCAGGCCATTAAAAAAGTTTCAGTCGATATTTTTTATAATCTCTGAAACAGGAGTAAATTCAGATTTAAAGCGCAAAAAAAGCGTCATAAACTTAGCGGTTATTACGCGTTTTGCATAAATCTAAACGCCATATTCGAAACTATAGGGAACACTATTCTTCCCAATAATTTATCATGGCTGTCAAATTTAATATTCTCGTTTTTATTCGATACAAATACGCCTCCTATTAACATTTCGTTTGCGGCTATAAGCGGAGCCGACAAAGAATAACCCTGTCTTGGAATATCTCCGATTATTAAACTCTTATGGTGAGCGGCGAGTCCGAGTTCTCCTTCGCCAACAACGATATGTTGCTCGTATGCTTTTTCGCCTTCTATTACGTTTGAACCTTCAATTCCATAAACTCCGTATAAAAATTGTTTATGTTCATCAACAAGATAAAAGAAAACATTTTTTGAATTGAATAATTTCAAAAGCCATTTCCCGATTATAGCCATAGTTTCGTTGAAATTATTCGTCAAAATACTTTCTTTCATCATCTCAAAAACAATGAACATTTCAGATTGAGTTAAATCCGTTTCAAGCGTTTTTCTTAATTTTTCCTGCTGTTTAATCTCAATTTCTTTTAAAGTGTGTTGTTTAGATATTTCAATAGCTTTCTTTTTCTCGGAAAATATATAATCGGAAACGTCTTTTTTAAACTTATTGTCCAAAAATATTGTTATGATTACCATAAGAATTAAAGCCACTACTGTAACCGAAAGCAAAGCGAATTGAATCACATTTGTTTTCGCCTGAACATTATCCCATAAATAACCGATTTTAATAAGACCAACCGCGGGACTGCCTATAGTAAAAGTTATTTCTTTAATAACCACATTATAAAGATTATACTCATTTTTATAAACAAGCGCGTCTTTGAAATTCTCAATTTTTTTAGTGATTATTTTAACGATTCTCTCGTCTAATTCATCAGAAATCATAGAAGCGATAACATTCTTATCCATATCAAGAAAACAGATATAGGCAAAATTCATATCAGGGGCAAGTTTTTTTATCGCAGACAAATTTTTTTCAAGCGTAGAATAATCTTGTTCAATCAATGGAGTGTTATTCATATTCGCAATCAGATTTGGTATGTCGTATGATAATTCTTTCTCAATAAGAGTTTTATTAATCGTGAATTTACTTATAAAAATGATTAATATGGAGTATACTAAAATCAGTATGCCAATAGTAATCAACATCCACTTGCTAAAATTGAACATATTGAGTTCCTATTCCGTAAAATAAAAATTAATTAGAGTTTTATTTTACGGTAATTTTATTTTTTATCGTTTCATAAACCTTTTCAAGTCCGTAAACATTCTTTAATTCTTCAACAGTTAAGTAAGAACCTATTCTTTCCCTATACTTCACAATAAGCATAGCGTCAAGACGCGATATTCCGAGTTCATTCTGCAATTGCTCTGCAGTCGATAAATTAATATTTATTTTACCCGCCGGAAAAATGCCCGAAGAAGAATTTTGTCCGGAACGGTAAATTGACGATTCCGGCAACGGCGGCAGCGGCGGAAGCTCCGTCCCATTATTCTGATTCGTATTATAATTATCCTGATAATAATTTTTTTCTTCATATAAATTAATATCAGGATACTGTTTCAAAGGAATATTGAGGTCTTCCGGTTTTACTTGTTCCGGATCCTCGGTCATATATTTATAATCGTTCAGAGTTTGAGCGCTGTCCTTGTCTTTCATATCGCCTACAACAAGTATTTTTCCGATATATTCATCGAAATACATCGAAGGTATCCCGTTTTTGATTATATAATATCTCGCCTGATTCTTATCCTTGAAATAGCCCAAACGGTTTCTTTCATTTACAATATTTTGAGCTATATTATAGGTAAAACCCTTGATTCTCGATAATTCTTCAGAAGTCGCGAGATTTATATTCAGATTCAACGTGGTTTGACTTGCCAATTCGGCGTATAAATCCTCTTTAATATTCATATTTAAATTCATAAAATTAAACTGAACAAACTGAATCTGTTCGTAGTTTGTGAACGGTCCAAATTGTTCCCTGTATTTTATAATAGCTTTTGCAAGCTCTTCCGCAAAAGCCGGAGCGTTCTCTTTTGCAAGCCATGCCGGCGTTGCTTTCGTGATATTGTAATCGTCTTTTCCGAGTCTTCTGTTTTTTTCATAAAAATTTTCAAGAAGATTTTTGTATATAGAATTTAAATACAATGTCGCTATTTCGCTTTTTGAAGCGATATTTAAATAAAAATTATTATATACGATGTTGCTGTATTTATCTTTAATATTTTTCGAAATCTGTTCAGTCTGTATTGTTCCTTCTATGATATGCGGAGTTATAAATATCAATAATTCTTTATTCAAATTAGATTTGGATGTCTTTTTTGACAAAGCGCCGAGTATTGGTATTTTTTCTAAAAAGTCAAGCAGCGGAACTTTTGATTCGGCGTTTCTGTTTTCTTTTTTTATAATACCGCCTATTACTATAGTCTGATTATCCGCTATATAAAACATATTGTTTATTACTCTGTCGGTAGGCGAAGGCGGAAGTCCCAGCGATTTATCATAATCCGCAGGCAGGGTAGATACTTTCAAATCGACAGTCAACATAACTTCTCTATCCTGATTAATTTGCGGCACTACTGTTAATGACAAAGGTATTTCTGTCTTATCAGGGTCGACAGGTTTAAATATTCCATTTTCGTCTTTTTCATATTTTGGAGTTTGAATAATGTCTTTAAGTTCAACAAAAGCCGGCTGATTATTAACAGTCAATACTTTAGGATTAGACAATACTTCGGCAGTCGAGGTGGTTTTCAATGAATCCAGCGCCGCCGCAAATTGTTTTGCGTTTATTGTCAGCCAAAATGCCGCGCCCTCGGTTCTGCCAGGTTGAAATCCTCCGCCAAATCCGCTAAAACCAACTTTGTCCACAGGTTTGCCTGTAGTAGCGTCCGCTTCCGACGATGTGGAATTTGAAAAAGCCGTATATCTATCCACTCCAAACATTGTGTTGAATCCCAACACGTCGCTATTGGAAACTTCCCGTTCAACTATCAATACTTCTATCATAATCTGTTTTTCGCGTTTATCAAGTTGAGCTATCAGTTTTTCTACTTGAGGCATTAAATTTCTGAATGTCGTTATTATTACGGAATTGGTTCTTTCGTCATATGCAACGTTTCCGAACATTTTTCCATCTTTATTATCGAGCGCCAGCACTGAATTCGTGAATAAATCATCAAATACTTCTTCTATTTTTGTAACTTTCACGTTGTTTTTTTCCATCCTATCGGAAACATTTGCATATTTTAAATTAAATACCTTTGTTACAAGCCAATTGCTGTTTTTTGCGCTCTCGTCTAATTTTTCAATTATTTCTTTCATCCTTTTTATGTTAGGCATATAATCTCTTACGATTACGGAATTTGAAACATAATCGATTACAACTTCGCCCTTTTCTGATTTCACATTCGTAAAATTATTAAAAGTATTTTTCAAAGAAGCCGCGTCCATATAACGCATCGTCAAAACCTCGGTCGACATAACGCTTTCTAACGAGCGTTCTTTATCTATTTTTTTCAATATGTCTTTAACCGAATTAACATTGTAAATTCTATCTCTAATGATTAAAGAATTGGAATTTAATATTTTGGTTATCGAACCCAGTTTTTCCGTTCCTTTTTCGTCCTTTGACAACGCTTCTTCCAACACTTTCATTTGGTCGTCCCCAATATCTTCTATCGAAATATTTTTCAAAGTATAAATCTCAACCGTAATTCCATCGAGTTTTGCAAGACCAAGTTCAGGAATATCTATAACCGATAATTTTGTTATAAATTCGTCTATAACGCTTTTTTCAGCTATTACGGCGATATCTTCTCTGCCGGTTTTCGATTCGTAATTCCCAACATAAAAAGGCAATACAAAATTCATAACCTTGAAATATTCTTCAATCTGTTTTGAAGTAATATGCTTAAGAGCGATTCGTTTTGTTTCTACGTTTTTCTTATCAATCAAGTCAAGCATCTCTTTTACCGAATTAACGTTATAATTTTTATCTCTAATAATAATCGACTGAGAAAATTCTATCGGAGTTATATTTCCAGCAGCAGTCATCAAAGGAACAAGCACTTGGTCTTTCATATTCATAACGTCCGTAACGCTCACATTCTTTAATTTATAAACCTCTACCGCGGTCCCGTCGAGTCTTGTGTTGGCAAGTTCTGCAATATCAAGACTTTTCACTTTTTTAGTGAAGTCCGTTATCAGATTATTATCGCCTAAAATTATAATATCTTCTTTCCCTTGCTTTGATTCTAATCCGGCTATATACATTGGTATCGCCCATTTGTTTAAATTGAAATATTCTTCAATCTGTTTCATTCCAATATGATGTAATGTATAACGTTTCGTCATCATATCCTGCGATAAAAGACTCTCAAGCGCAAAATCAGTTGTTTCCGTAGAAAAATGATCAAGAAGTTCTGATATTACTCTGTCTATTTCATTTAACGCGTCAACGTCGCCTATTACAAGCAATCTTGTGCTGGAGGTAAAAACCTGATATTTCGGATATATCGTCTTATACATCGCAGGACCCCAATATAAAACCGAACTTTCTTTCAACGTAACTTTTTTATCAGGAACTATCAATCCGTTTTCCGGTATAAACAAATCGTCTTTTTCATCAACTTTTTGTAAATTCGCTTTCAACGATTTCATATTGATTATTAAATCCTTCAAATTTTTCGGATTAATATGCGGTTTGTCGGTCAAATCATACATTCTGATTTTACGCTGAGCGTTGCTGTCCAAATCTTTTATCAGCGAGCCTATAACTATATGATTCGCGGCAGTAGTTTGAATCAACAGTATCATTTTTTCGTCGTATGGTATTATTTTCGCGTCGCCGCTTAATCTCCATCCTGATTTCCCGATTAAGCCGCCCGCTCCATCCAAAGCCGCCGGCTGAGCCGAAGCCGCTTCAGGAGTTTCAGTTTTGGAAGTTTTGGTTTTATCCGTTTCTTTTTTTGTCGCGTTTTTTTTGGATTTTTCAGAAAGTTTCGCTTTTTCAATATCCTCTTTCGCAGCCTCAAGTAATTTTGCTAATATTTCTCCGATTTTTGACGGATTCTCGTTAACTAATTTATATATTCTTATATCTTCCTGACTTGTTTTCGCTGAAATATCAAACGCCTTGATTATCTGAACAAGCTGTTTCACTTTTGATTTGCTTTCTGTAATCAAAAGGCTGTTTGTGTTTTGTTCATAGCTTATTTTGCCGTTCTCCGATTTCAACTCTAAAATCGTAGTCAACAATTTTTGTCCGTCAACGTTATTTAACGGAACTATCTGAGTTATAAAATTGTCGCCTATTCCCATTTCTTCGGAATAATCAGGTCTGATTGGAAGCGCGTTTACAGCGGCTTTTGACTTTAAAACTATTTTCATTATATTTCCGTCTTGAACCCTCGTTAAATCGTTCATATCAAGTATTGTGTCGAGAGCGGTCAAAGCCGGAACGTCTATCAAATGCAGATTGACCTGTTTGTCTTTAACGTCTTCTTCGGTATATGTTATATTCCAATCTCCCAATTCCGCCAGAGTTCTTATTACATCCATTAATTCCGCGCCTTTGAAATTCACAGTAACTAAACGCGGCGTCGCGTTTACCGCAAAATCAACGCTTCTTAATGTTTTTGTGGAAATCTTGAAACTGGCGTAATTCATTATTTTTGCAGGAATATCGGATAAAAATACGTTTTCATCAGATACGAATAAAGCGTTTAAATGAGGATATAATTCTATATTTCCCCCTTCTTTCAACGATACGTATAAATCGTCTCTTACTGTTTTGAAATTAAACGTATCCGCGGTTTCAAATACCATAACGCTTATATCGTTTGATATGTCGTATTTTAATCCTTGAATTATTGTCTCGACCGCGTTTGATAAATTTGTCTGAGACGCCACTAGTAATTTTGTAGGAATGACCGCGGGATCATCCACAAGTATGCTCGCTTTTAAAACTTTTAATCCGGGTTCCGAACCTATCTCAAATTTATCGCATTTTGCTCTGCTTAAATTATCCGTAATAACGACTACTTCGTTGTCAAAAGAATTTGTGTTATTGACGTCAACTTTACATCCTTTGCTTATCGTCGAAAATATTACCGGTATTCCGGCGCCGACTTTATTGCCATTCTTATCTAAAACCTCGACTACAAAAGGTTCTTCATTAGAACTGTTCAAATTGGCTTTCTGATTGTCCCCTGAAATTTTTACGATTTTCTCAGGTTTCGGCGTTAAACTTTCTATGATTATTGTTTTTACGGATTTGTTATTCTTCAATGAATAAATTCTAATCTGATTCTCCCCTTGCGTGGGTTTTGAATAAAAATTATTTATTATTATTTGCCCTTTATTGTCGCTTGTTAATTCTACGGACGCGGTTATTTTATCGAATAATTTAAATCCCGCTAACGGAGTCAACGATTCCAATATTATTTTTTCATTATCCGCCGGATTACCTTTTTTCAAAACTTTTAACGCGATAGGTTCTTCGCATACCGCTCCCGCAGTTTGCTTTTTCCCGTATGAATCTATCTTTATTTCAATATCTTCAGTGACCGCCGAACTTACCGTCGGAAGATTTCTAATACCCGAGGCTAATACCGACGATGGTCCTACTCCCTGCAAATTTACCGGATTTATCAAATCAACCACTATCTTATTATCAATTTTTGAACTTGTATAAGCATTATTCCAATTAGTTAAATCTATAACTATTCTTGTAGTTTTTGCAGGGATTTCTCTGTATTGCGAATGCCTGATTTTTTTTACTACGCCTATGTTCACAGGAAAATTTTTCCCTCTCGGAAGATTATCTACGGCGTCGAGTAAATCTATTACCAACATATTGGGATGGGTTAATTTTTCAGTGACAAAATTAATTGGCTGCGATGTTTCTATTACAAATCTTGTTAAATCGCTGAATACTACGGTTTCAATTTTTGAGATAACCGCTTTGTCTGAAAACGCTATTTTATTCTGTTTGCTCTGTTCAAACACCATTACTTTTCCGCCGGCATAATTAATTGAGGCCGGAGCATAAACTGAACCTTGTCTTGGAACCTGTATATTAGCCTGAATACCGGCGTTTTCCGCGGAACCCGAAACCGGAAAATTGTCGGCGTTCGAAATATTTGCGGCGTCGGAAGCGCTTGACGAACCCCGCTTAACATCGCCGGATTCATCGTTTTTTAAACCTTCTAATACAGTTCTGTCTAACGTCGATTTTGCCGCGGGTTGAACTTGTTTTTTTTGATCGCTTAAATTTTCAATCTGATTATCGCCGGCTTTCTTCTCTTGCGGATTTTCTGATTTGACCATTGCATTGACAAGTAAATCAAGTATTCTATCGTTTGACGGATCTTCGTCAAACGCCTTTTTTAACACTGTTACGGCTTCGTCGTATTTTCCGGAGTCGTAATATGATTTTCCCATTTCAAATAATTGGTTGGAAACGCCAAACGCCCTTCCGCCTATCATAATTCCAAAAATTATCGTTAAGAATAAAATTGTTGATTTACGAAACATTAATGGCCCCCTAAAGATTTTATTTATCAATTAAACTAATTTTATTTAAAATTTTTTTATCCTTTATTTTTTCAAATCTTAATGCGAATAGATTTTCAATATCGTTTATATTATACTTGTATGATTCGCATATGTTATTCAATCTATTGTTCATAATTCTATTATCATTGCTTTTTTCGCTTACATTTATAGCGATTGTCGTTATATTCGTATTATTCGTTTTTCTTATTTCTGTTATCTCAAATTTATTTTTTAAATTTATTACAATCTGATTATTTTCAATAATACAATTTTTAAGCTTATCGTCTATGAACGCAATCTTTATATCATCGGATTGGTTTCCATAAACATAACCGTTCATATCTATCATTACGCTCTTTCTGTCCGGCGAAACCGCCGCGTTCAGTTCCTTTTTTCCGCTCGCGCACAATATTATTTTATAAGCTGTTCCGTTTGCTTTTGCGCAAATAATTTTATTTAATCTGCCGGTATCCGGCGTTTCAGTTATGCCCGCATTTTTTATCAAATCTTTATCAATCAGTATTTTTCCTTTATTTAGCATTTCATTTTCAATCAAATATTTGTATCCGTCAATATTTAAATAAATATTCGATTGCGCATCGCCAATCAGATTTCTATTATTATCAAGAAATTTAAACGACGGTTTTAGCGCGTAATTGTTTTTATCTATTTCAGAAAAATCCGCGATTACCGTCGCAGTTCCGCCCGGCAAAACCGAAACCGTTCTTTCCCCTGAAATTTTTAAATTATCTTTCTTATTCTCATAGACCGCTTCTATTCTATAATTTCCGGCTCGTATCATTCTTATTCTATCTGCTATATACGATTTCTCAGGATACTCGGTTTTATATGAAATCGCCGGATTTTTCAAATCGGTTAAATTGAATTTCAACAATCCTTGATTCACATTTATACCGTTTCCAAATTTGTCCATTAGCCCTATTTCAAAATTCAATACCGCGTCGGAATTTACTATAGTCTCGGAACTTATCTCGACTTTTGCAGGCTGACCGCTTAATATTTCCGTTTCTACTGTCCCAAAATTATTTCCGTTTTTCCCGGTTATATTCAGCGAATAAAATCCTGAAACGGTTATAGCGACGGTAGCGACAACTCCGTATTGTTCCTTTTTGATTTTCAAAACCTTAACCGCAATTGTCTCCGGAACGTCTTTTAATCTTGATTCAATAATAAAATCTCCGGCTTCAATATTTTGTATGCTCGATTTCGACAACAATATCTTGTTGTCGTATTCGTCAAAAATTGAAATCCCGATTTCAAATTCTTCTCCGGCTTTTTTTACTGAGCCTCTTAATAAACCGCTTTTATAATACTTTTCTTGCGCCGGTAAAAAAGTAATAGAAGAACTTCTCGCTATATATCCTGTTTCCCTATCAATCAGAACAAATTGAATAACGCCGGTTCCGCGATATTCTATTTTTTTCTCTATCGTTCCATTATCGAATTCCGATTTTGAAATTTCTCTGACGTCCAGTCTGGAATCGTCGCCTGTGGTTTTTAATAGAAGTTTTCCGTTTAAATTTATTTTCTCTTTCTCGTTCGAAACTAAAGTTCCGTCTTCGTCTACCGCGGTTATCTTTACTTTAACCGCCTGTCCCGCTATTCCCGTATTCCCGCATTCTATCTTTAATTCATAACAATTCAATTCTATGCAATAAATAAAAACCAGAATCGTTAATACGGTCGTTGCTAATCTCTTCATTTTTTCTTATTCGATTTATCGTTATTCTTCATCTTCCGGCTCGGCTTCTTTTTCATTTCCGCTTTCTTCCGGCTCGTTCGCCTTTATTTGTCCCGCAGGTCTTGCTATTGTTAATGGATCAATATATTCATTCCGTTTCCATCTTGATAAAAATTCTTCAGATTCAAACGATATTGTAGTTTCTTTGTATCCGGGTTGAAATAATATGACCCTGTCTTTAAAAATCTTTCTTACAGTTATATTTGTTCCTATGAGTTTTCTGCCTTCTTTACCGTAAAACGACATTCCGCCGGGTCCTTCGATAAATACTGCTCCAACAGTTTTAGCGTCTCCGGTAATTAATCCTTTTGCAGTATATCCGTCAAGACTCTGCATCTCGCCTATCGGAACCTCGCCGGTATCGCTCTCATCATATTCATCAATAACAGCCACATTTTGTTTAGTCAAATCTACGGGTTTCAACTCAGGATTTATATAAACGTTATTAGCGGTTATTATTTCATATTCGACAGGAGGTTTCATATTCTCTATATCAAATGGAACAATCTCGGCAATCGCCTTTTTTTCTAAAGGTTTGGGAGGTCTTAACGGTTTCAATTTTTCATAAACTTCTATATCATTATAAGCATTATAGGCGGCATATAACAAATAAACGTCCGCTATTATTAATGCTATGATTACTAACAGCAATACATTGACTTTACTATTAATTTTTGCCCATATTTGTTTTAAATCATTCATAATATTCCAACAAAAAATTAAATTTTAAAAGTTTCCGGACGAAACATATAAAAAGAAACTCCGAGTTGAACGGTAAATAATTCTTTTTTTTCGTCTGCCGGATTTATATTAAATTGTTTAACGTCAAGTATATTCTCATATTTATCAAAAGCGTATAATAATTTTATCAGAGTTTCAAGTTTGATAGGTTTGGATAATACCATTGTCAAAGGAACTTCTTTAAACAATCCTCCTTCGTGTTCAATTACCGCGCCGTAACTTAACGAACTGAAAGATACTCCGAGTTTATTTCCAAGCATCTCCATTTTAGTCATTAACTCCAGAACCTTTTTGTTTCCGCCTTCTTCTTCGGGAAAAAATCTCTTAAGATTCTGCAGTTCGTTGTCTAAAACGCTTATTTCATATCTCATCTCGTTTAGTAAAATATTTTGTTTGGACGCTTCGTCAATATCTTTTCTCAATTTTTCAATTTTAGTGTCAACTTCTTCAATTTTCGGAAGCCACTCTGACCATACGTAATAAACCAATACAAGAACTACCGCTATTCCAAGAAACATAAGCATCTTTTTGTCTTTTTCTTTCAATTCCATAAATCTTTTATCCCATCCTTTAACGGATTTTTATCAATAAATTTATTCGTCGCCTTCGTCGTCGTCTTCTTCAGAAGCTTTATTCTCAGGCTTAGCTTCAGTTTTTGGTTCTTCTTCTTGGGGATTTTCTTTTGATTTTACTTCTTCGCTATTTTCGGTTCCATCTTCTTTCGCTCCGCCCTCTGGTTTTGCTTCTTCGGAAACTACGTTATGTTTCAAATCCGCAAATAAAGAAAACCTGTAATATTTTTTTTCGTTTATTATTGTTTCCTGTTGGCTCGGCGGTTCTTGCGACGGCGTAAAATGTTTTGTTTCGCCTAAACGCATTATAAAATTCTTTATCATATCATAACTTTTAGCCACGCCTGTTATTGAAATCCGGCTTTTTTCAGAAAAAGTTATCGTTTCAATCCAAATATTCTTTGTATTCAATCCGTCGGAAAATTTGTCGTTAAGCAACTCGCTCAACTCGCGCAATATATCTAACCATTTGGCTTTTTCATTCTGAATATTCTGAATTATCCCTCTTACTTTTTCAAATCCTTCTTTTTTTGCCTTAACCTCGTTCACTTCTTTCAGAATAGTCGCGTATTTTTTATCGTATTCAGTTTGTAGGTAATTCGCTTCATTTGTTTTTCTTTGAAATCCTAAATAAACGAATAAACCCAATTCACCTAAAGCCAATATTAACAATACAAAAAATATTATTAAATATTTTTTCTGTTTTACTTTCCTGCGTCTTAAAGTTATATCGTCAGGAATAAGATTTATATTTATCGGGAATATATCGTATATGTTTCGTAGACCCAATCCCAAAGCCACGCTGTATTCATGCGATTTTTCGTTTAAATTCTGGGTTTCAATGCGTTCTATCGGATTAAATATTTCTACCGGCAATTCAAGTCTTTTACTTAAATAAACATCGAGTCCGTTTAATTTTGCAGAACCTCCGGTCAATATTATTTTTGTTATTTGACCGCCGCTTAATTGCGTTTTAAAATAATCAAACGACCTTCTTAATTCTATTACCAGTCTGTCAAGCAAAGGTCTTACCGTATTAAATAATTCCTTTTTATCAATCGAACTTATATCTATGCCCGGCTCCTCGGAAATAGAAACGTCCCCTGCCGCAGCCGCGCCCAACGATTGAGGCGGCGCTCCGGGCGGTTTGGGTAAATTTAATTTTAATTTGCTCTCGTCTTTCTGTTCTTCTCCGCCAAACCCCATTAATTTTTTCGCAGGCATACCTGGTTTTAATAACGATGGTTTGGGAACCGGTTTTATTTCAGGTTTCGCAAACATACCTTTCAATAATTTTGGATTTTTATTCTGATCTTCCGGAGAACTTGTTTCCGTCCCGGGTTTCGGTATTCCCAATGCCGCGGGCGGTTTCGGTATCCCGATTCCAGCCGGAGGTTTTGGTATTCCTATTCCAGTTGGAGGCTTCGGTATTCCAAGTCCAGCCGGTTTCGACGCTTCAACAACCGGTTGCGTTTGCTGCGCCGGTTCTGCTTTGGATTCGGAAGCAGGTTGCTGTTCAACCGTAGTTTGAGCGGCAGTATCAGATTGCGGAACCGCGGGTTTAGGTATTATTCCAGCCCCGGGTTTAGGTATTCCCGCGCCGGCTAAAGGTTTTGGTATTCCCAACGCCGCAGACGGTTTCGGTATCCCGATTCCAGCCGGAGGTTTGGGGATTCCTATTCCAGTTGAAGGCTTCGGTATCCCGATTCCAGCCGGTTTCGAAACTCCAGCAACCGGTTGCGTTTGCTGCGCCGGTTCTGATTGGGATTCGGAAGCAGGTTGCTGTTCAACCGTAGTTGGAGCGGCAGTTTCAGATTGCGGAACCGCGGGTTTAGGTATTCCAGCGCCAACTAAAGGTTTCGGTATCCCGATTCCAGCAGGCGGTTTGGGCAGTCCGGCTCCAGCAGGCTGAGTTTGAGGCTGAGCTTGAGTTTCAGCTACGGCTCCCGGTTTTAACGGAATTGTCAAAGAAGGTTTTACAGGGGCTGCCGCTATAGGCGCAGGTTTTGAAATTCCTATCGTTGGTTTATTTGATACTTCCTGCGCAGGGGTTGGTTTTGGAATCCCTATCCCAGGTTTTGATTCCGCAGGTTCGGATTCAGCGCTCGCTCCAGGCTTTCCAAACGGTTTTGGTTTGCCGAATATGCTTAGTCCGGCGCTTTTCGGAACCGCGGCAGTAGGAGCTTTTTCAAGAGCGCTTTCCAAATCAATCTCGAAAATTTCACGTTTTATTTTTTCAGCTTGCTCCCAAGAAATATTATATTTTTTCTGAATAGCTTCGGTAAAATTATCGCCGGCTATCAACGCGCTTCTCGTAAAATAAAAAACGTCGTTTTTCCCAACGGTTATATCGGCGGTGCCGCTTCCGATATCCAGCATCGCTATCAAATCTCCGGTAGATTCGCTTGTTTTACCCGCGGTTCTCTTTATCGGAACGTAACTTTTTAATTTTTCCTTAATCAGCCCTTGCTGATAACATAATAAATTGAAGACCGAAAAACAGGTTACGTCTATAAAGTCGGTTTCAAAACCGGCTCCAGTTATTATATCAAATAATTCGTCGAGTCTGTCCTGTTTAATGGCCGTCAGTAAGACGTCCATATTTTCATCGTCGTAACTTATCAATTGATATTTGAACGCCACTTCATTTAACGGAAAAGGTATGTGCTGTTCGGCTTCGTATCCGATTATGCTGTCGAGTTTGTCAAGCGGAACTGTGCCTATTGTAATTATTCTTGCGATTACATTCTGGGCTGGCACTGAAAATATTACCTTGTTGAATTTCTTTTTATTCAATGCGGCGGCGCATTCTATCACCGCTTCTTTTATTATTTTCTTTTCTTCTTCCGGATCCGCATTTTTTGAAATTCTAAAATGCGATACATTCTCAAAAGTGGTCTTTAATTTTTTTGAAGTTCCTTCCAATACAAGCATTTTTACGGAGGCGGTTCCTATATCAACCGCAAGCAATGTGGACTTTTTTGAAAATAAACCCATAGTGATTCCTTGAATTTACTTATTTAAAGTTTAAATTATACTTTGGTAAAAAAAAAAAACAATATTTTTTTTAGCAATATTAAAAAAATCGTTTATATAGTTCCAGGTTCTACATATCCCGTTTCATTTCCTTCTGAATCAAGTTTTACCAAACCTAAAGTTATGCTTTTTATTAATTGAGCGTCAACGCAGGTTTTGATATAAAGATTATCTCTTACGATATCGATTTTTTCCAGTATTCCTATTCCGATGTAATCGTTTGATTCGTTCATTAAACCCGCAAATAATCCGGATTCTTCGCCAGAAACCATTATTTTCAAGCTGTTGTATTTTTTTTTCAAATCGGCTAATTTTTCTTTTTCTATTTTCTTTTTTGTAATAATAAACGCTCCCTCGTTTAAACCGAGTTTTTCAATGTAAGAAATCTGATTCGCATAATTTTCTGGAATAGGTTCCGCTGTTCCGCTTGTAAAAAAACATCTTTTCAATTTAATTTTTTTCAGCGACAATTTAACGGTTTGAGCGTTAGATAAATATTTTCCCAATGAGATTTTCCTGTTGAGTTTGCGTTCCTCATACGTTTTTGTTCTGACAAAATTTGAAACGCTTACTCTGAATATTTTTCTGCCGGTAAGATTTTTGACAAGATGTTCGCATTCGTTGTTTTTCTGTATTAAAACTATGATATCCGGATTTAATACGTCTATTTTGCTTTCCTTCAATAATCTGCCGGTATCGCCGTCTATCAATCCTGAAGTGTTGACTATCAACGCTTCCGAATTAGCCAGCGCAGACGCGGTCAGTTTTTTCAATCCTATGAGTATTTCTACAATGCTCATTGAAGGAGAAAAAGAACCGACAAAATGCTGTTTATAAACCTTGTTCTCGGATAAATCGTAGGTTTTTTTTTCTATTACGGACAAACCGATTGTTCCAGCCGGTCCGATATCCGATTGTCCCAAATCAGAATCAATCGCGCTTACGCTTTTATAATGTTGAATCAGCTTATTGGAAAGATAAGTTATTAAAGTGCTTTTTCCGGTATTTGCGGCGCCGATAACAAGAACCGTGTTAATTTTGTTTTTTAATATTTTTTCAACAAGTTTTTCCCAGCTTAACGGAATCGGATTGTCGTTCGCCTCTTTTACGCCCGCGGGATAATCGTTGCGCATCTCGATTTTACCGGTTTTTACAACGTTTATAGCCAATCTTTTATTTTCCGGCACCGTAATTCTTTCGTCTTTCTCCGCAATGGTTCCAAGAATTTCAAAAGTTCCTTCTTTCAAAATTAAATTGTATGGTCCTGATACAAGCAGGGTTTTTCCTTCATAAACATTTTTAAGCATTGTTTTTTTCTCCTTTTAAGCCGCCGTCAATATTTTGATTATTCGCCGTATTGGTTCCGCCGGAGATTGCTTGAGCAGAGCCGCTTTCAGCCGATTCTGATTTCCCGCCTTCAGATTCTGTTTTTTTGGGGGGGTTTTCGATAATCCCTGTTTGATTAATCGGTTCGCTCTTGCCTGCAATGCCTCCGGATACCGCGGATTTTATTCCAATTCTCTTTTCAAGCCGGACATAATCTTTTTTTTCCTGAACGCAGTAAACGTTTTTTAAATCGGATAAATTCAGAGTTTTGCTTCTGTATGTAATCTGTTTGCTTATATCTCCGAGTTTGATTGTTCCTTGTTCGGTTTTATCCTTTATTACGCCCGAAATGCAGTCCTTTTCAGTCTCCGCAAATATATAATCCCCTTTTTCCAAACATTCTTTGCTTACGGGTTTATCGCTGTTTTCAAGTATCTGAACCGCGTTTATAGGATATGCCGGAATTTTGGAATAAATTGCCAGTAATTTTTTAATTAAAAAATATACCTGCAACGGCGTTTTGGTTTTATCTTCGTATAATTCCGAAATTTTTCGTATCAGGCAAATATAATCAGATTCGCTGTATGCCATATTTATAAACCTACTTTTTAAAATATTTAATAATAATCGATTTGTAACGCGGCGTTTTAAATCAATAAAAATCGCGTTTAAATTTGGTTATGCCCCTTTGCGTTTATGCTTCGAGAGCCTTGATTACCTTTCCGGTTTGTTCCTGCAAATGTTTTACTCCGGATTTTTCATTGTTGATGCAAACCGTTTTATATTTTTTTGACTTGACAAGTTCCGCGCCGTCGTCGTTTAGATATGTCGCTTCCATTTCGTCGCGCGAAACCAGATGATCGTCTCCGCCTGCGGCAATGGCGGCTTCGTGTCTGGCGACGTTTCTTTGCCAGCATATTTCAAAATTAACGTCTATGTATATTACCAGACTTTTATTCAAAATTTTATCGGAAAAATTCGATAAAGCTTCGATATAATTCGATCTTGAAAACTCTATGAATATAATATGTCCGTCGCCCGAACTTTTCTTTAAAATATCTTCGTTAACGTCTTTTAATATATCGTTCCAAACGGCGTTATTCGTCACTTTATATCCGCCGTCGTTTGTAGGCCTCGAATATATTCTTTTTTTCCCTTCTTTTTCAATGGCGTCGTCGGTTATAAATTTATTCCAGAGTTTCGGAAAATCGTCAACGCGCTCAAATGTTTTTGCGAGCCCTTTTTCAACCAGCGCCTTTTCAAGTTCTCTATAGATAGCGGATTTTCCGCATCCCGGTCTTCCAAGCATAAAAACATATTTGTATTTTGTCATAACCTCTAACTCCTTTTTAATAAACTTAATAAAGGTAACCCCGACTTTCATTAGGATTAACTTAAATCCGTCCCGCGAGCGGGCGATGGGAATTGAACCCACGACATTCAGCTTGGGAAGCTGACGTTCTACCTCTGAACTACGCCCGCGCTAAAAAAATAATTATACGGTATTTCCGGCTGTTTGTCAATTAAAATTATTAATATTACAGAATTAAAGAATAAAATATTTTATTAGAGGAAAATGGCATTACAGAAAAGCTATAAAATAAAAAAAAATTAAAAATACAGGAAAATCATGTGATTTTTGTTTGGAAAATCAAAAATCTAA
>Ga0116156_10000802_pt1 | contig 32243 bp, 34 predicted proteins | sample AD_UKC045_MetaG_FD_89891 | JGI IMG/M metagenome (GOLD analysis project Ga0116156, IMG submission 89891) | Active sludge microbial communities of municipal wastewater-treating anaerobic digesters from USA - AD_UKC045_MetaG | ecosystem: Engineered > Bioreactor > Anaerobic > Digestate | place: USA...
GAGCGCATGAGTTCGCGATACCGCGCGACGGGGTCGAGCGGGAACAGGATGCGCAGGAGGATGAGGAACATCTGACCCATGGGTGGGAGTATAACCCTGGGCCATGGGGGTGCGGGATTTGGGGTGGAATATCCCCCAACTTGCGCTGCCAAGGTGTTGAAATCAGACGCGACGAAGTTTTCCTGTCCTGCAGTTCTGCACCACCACTATCCCCCAATCTCGCATCGCTTACGGACGTGTCCCCCGCGCAGGCGGGGGTCCAGCGGGTGGGCGTGGTGTTGGATATCGTGCGCTGACGCGCTCTCTTTTGTGGGACTGGTTCCCGGCCTTCGCCGGGAACGCGTGAACAGGGTTCACGCTTCCAGAGGTGCATCTTTGATGCACCCTACGGGTTTGGGGGTGATCTCGGGCGGCGGGACTAGCCGCTCCTGGGTCCCGACTTTCGTCGGGAAGAGCGGGACAAGGAACTGAAGGCGGTGGGTGTGGCGTGGTGCATCTGTAGATGCACCCTACGGGTGGTGGCTATGATTTGGGGGCGCCGGTCCAGCGGGTGGCTTTTTTGCTGACGGTGGGGCGTTGGCGTTCGACCGGCATGTCCTTGGCGGTGCCGATATAGATGAAGCCGGCGATCTGTTCGTGCGGGTCTACGCCGAGGCCGGCGTGGACGTGGCCGTCAAAAGCGGCGTCTTCGGTTAGCCAGACTGCCGCCCAGCCCATGGCGTTGGCGGCGATCAGCATGTTCTGGCAGAGGGCGCCGCTGGAGAGTTGTTGTTCCCAGATCGGGGTTTTCTTCGGGTCGTGGTGGTTGGGTGAGGAGATCACGGCGACGATGACGGGCGCGCGGAGCGGCAGCAGCATTTCGGCGGCGAGCTTTTCGTCGGTGACGTCCGGATCGCGCAGCTTGCGGGCGGCGGCGAGGATTTCGCCGAAGGTGTTGCGGGCTTCACCCTCGATGATGAGCAGGCGCCAGGGTTCGAGCTTGCGGTGATCCGGCACGCGCATGGCGAGGCGGAGCATAGCGTTGAGATCGTCTGCCGACGGCCCCGGTTCGGTGAGGGCGAGTACGGGCGTTGAGCGCCGCAGCGCGAGAAGCTGCAGCGTGTCGGGACTTGGATGCGTGGGCTCGAGCGGCGTGCCGAATTCCGGTTCAGGGGGGAGGTCTGGCCGGATCGGCATTCTAGTGTTGCTCGCCTTCGACGTGGTCGTGCGGGGCGACGGCGTCAGCCGGGGGCGTGATCGGCGTCGGCGCGGGCTGGCCGGTGAGGGCGGCGTCGATCGCCGCTTTCATCGCGGTCCATTGCTGCGAGAGATCGGCGGCAGAGACTTCGGTGCCGTTGACGAAGAAGGTGGGCGTGGAGCTGACGCCGATCTGGCGGGCGTAGGCGCCGACATCGTTGACGCGCTGGACGTTGGCCTTGTCGGTCAGGCAGGCGTCGACCTGGGCGCCGGAGAGCTTGAACTTCTCGCCGAGCGATTTGAGGGCGTTGATCGAGTCGCCCTTCTGCGAGGCCATCACGATGTCGCGCTGGCGGGCGAAGGCTTCGTCGAGGACGGCGAAGTAGTCGTCCTTGCCGGCGCAGCGGGCGACCGAGAAGATGCCGGCGTCGATGGCGCCGTGGATGGCGAACTCGCGGAAGATGAACTTGATCTTGTTGGTGTCGACATAGTCGCGCTTCATCTCGGCGAGGAAGGTGTCGTGCCAGAACTTGCAGCCCGGGCAGGTGGGCGAGCCGTATTCGATGACGGTGACCTTCGCGTCCTGCGGGCCCATGAAGGCGTCACCCTCGACATTGACGATCTGGGCGCGGCCCTGTTCGCCACACGCGGCAAGCGGGGCGGCGAGGGAGAGCGCAAGCAGGGCGCCGGCGAGGGATTTGAGGAACATGGGGGGGCTCCGTGAATTTTGCCGGAACCTAGAGGGTTGGGGCGAGGGAGGGAATAGGGAATGGGGTCTTGAAGTGGGGAGTAGGGAATGGGGAGTAGGGAGTAGTTTTTCGGGACTACTGCCTACTCCCTATTCCCCACTCCCTGTTCGCGCTATTGCGCGAACATGAGCGACACCCCTGCAAAATGGCGGATCAAGTCTGCGCGGACGGCTTATTCCAACCGGTGGATCACGGTGCGGGAGTATCAGACCGTGGCGCCGACGGGGGCGGATGCGCTGTATGGGCTGGTGCACATGCACAACCTCGCATTGGGGGTGCTGCCGATCGACGAGCATGGGCAGACCATCCTGATCGGGCAGCAGCGGTTTCCGTTCGGGCGGTATTCGTGGGAGCTGCCGGAGGGCGGGGGCTCGCCGCTGGTTACGCCGCTGGAGGGCGTGCAGCGGGAGTTGTCGGAGGAGGCGGGGCTGAAGGCCGAGCACTGGCTTGAGCTGCTGGGCGATGTGCATCTGTCGAATTCGGTGACGGACGAGCGGGCCTATGCCTTCATCGCCTGGGGGCTTTCGGCGGATGACAGTCATGCGAAGGATAGTTCAGAGGAACTATCCGTTCGGAGAGTTTCATTCGCAGAAGCGCTGAAAATGGCGAATTCCGGCGAGATCACGGACGCGTTTACCCTTGTCATGCTGTACAAGGCCGACCATCTGCTCCGCACCGGGGGCTTGCCGCCGGAACTAGCTAAGCTCATGCAGGGCTGACCCGGACAACCGGGCGGCCTGTAATGGGCAGGTGAGGCGGACGGGCCTCAGGGAGAGACACGATGGAAACCTCCAACACCAAAGGCGCGCCTGCGCCGATCTGGCAGAAGCTGCGCTTCGACGCCAAGGCTGCGGCGGACCAGGAGCCGACGCTGTCGAGCTATCTGGCGGCGACGGTGCTGAACCACGAGAATTTCGCCGAGGCGCTGTGCTACCAGCTGGCGCAGAAGGCTGGCGGGCCGGACATGAGCGCGCTGGCTGTGCGCGAGATCTGCGAAGAGGCTTACAAGAGCGATCCGAGCATCGTGGCGGCGGCGGAGCGGGATCTGCAGGCTGTGCTGGAGCGCGATCCGGCGACGCGGTCGACGTTGCAGCCCTTCCTGTTCTTCAAGGGCTTCCTGGCGCTGGAGACGCATCGCGTGGCGCACTGGCTGTTTGGTCAGGGGCGCGAGACGCTGGCGTTCTTCCTGCAGTCGCGGATGTCGGAGCTGTATTCGGTGGACATCCACCCGGCGGCGCCGATCGGTTCGGGCGTGTTCATGGACCATGCGACGGGCATCGTGATCGGCGAGACGGCGCGCGTGGGCAATGATGTTTCCATGCTGCATGGCGTGACGCTGGGCGGTACGGGCAAGGTGTATACGGATCGCCACCCGAAGATCGGCAATGGCGTGCTGCTGGGCGCTGGCTCGAAGGTGCTGGGCAACATCAAGATTGGCGATGAGGCGCGCGTGGGCTCGGGCTCAGTGGTGCTGAGCGATGTGCCGGCGCGCTGCTCGGTGGCGGGCGTTCCGGCCAAGCCTGTGGGCGGGGCTTGTATGAAGCCCGCGCAGACGATGGATCAGAAGTTCGATATGGGTCTGTAGGACTGGGCCGGTAGGCTCAGCCCTAGCGCGCCATCTCTGGCGGCATGAGCGAGGGCATGCCGTGCGGACGTGCAGCGCCGAACTCGTCGCAGTCGCAGTCATCATCGCCCGCAGGACGGTCGTAGTCGCTGTCGTAGCCGTCTTCCCAGAATTCATCGTCAAGGATGCAGCCCGACAGGGCCAGCGCAGCGACGGCGGCTAGCAGAAGCTTTTTCATACGAATCGTTCCCCGATCCCACCCGCGCCCTTGATAGCACCGGCGTTGGCTGACGGAAGCGTGGGTCGCGAGGATCAGCGGCCGGAAACCGGCACGTCGGCGCTCTGATGCGCGGCTGGCGGGCCCGACGTGCTGCTCAGGCACATGTCTTCATACCAGCAGCCGAGCTCTTCCTTGGTGAGGCAGGCGGTGCAGAGCAGGAGCGCGCCGATGCAGGCTGCGGCGATTCTGAGCATGAAAATGTCTCCGGGTATGCAGCCAGTTGGTAGGCAGTTCCTCCAGTCTGACAAGAGCGATTGCTACAGGTTCGATTGGGGTATCGCCGGAAACGTGAGCGGGGTTGGCGCCGGGGCAGGGGGCGGCTAAGTCTCCGCCGAAGATACAGGAGCCGCCCCCGATGAACCCGGAAACCGTCAAACGCATCCAGGCGTACCTCCAGCGCACGCTGAATCCGGGGGTTACACTGGTCGCCCGGCCGCGCGTTTCAGACAGCGTGGAAGTGGTGATCGGCGGCGAGCATGTCGGCCTCGTTTACCTGATCGAGGACGAAGGCGAAACGAGCTATCAGCTTGAGATCACGATCCTTCAGGAAGATCTCGACGGCTGATCTGGCCTGACAAGGAAGAGGAAGCCGGCGTGTTTGGAACTGTTGGGCTTTCGACCTTCTTCCTGCTGCCGCTGCTGGCTGGCGCAGGCATGGTGGTGATGGGCGCCGGGACGGTGCTGGCCCCGACCGCGCTGCTGCTTGTGCCGTTCATGCTGGTGCGGATCTGATCACTTCCCTCGCGATGACATTGTAGACCGCCTCGGGCGGGTCTAGCCTGACGACGTCAAGATAAAAGACGTTGGAGGGAATCCCATGCTGCGCACTTTGATTGGCGTTTCTGCTTTAGCCTTGTCGATGGCGGCGTGCTCGCCGCAGGAAGCGCCCAAGCCGGAGGCGTCGGCCGCGACTGCGGCAGAGACGGTAAAGCTGCCTGTGCAGCTGGAAGACAAGTACGCGACCAGCGCGGACGGAACGAAGATCCACTACGTTGCGAGCGGGCAGGGTCCGTTGATCGTTATGGTGCACGGGTTCCCGGATTACTCCGGCTCGTGGGACAAGCTCGTGCCGAAGCTGAATGATGCCTATCGCGTCGCGGCGATCGATACGCGCGGCTACAACCTCTCCGACAAGCCGGAAGGCGTTGCGAATTATGCGATGCCGAAGCTGGTTGAAGACATTGATGCGGTGATCAAGGCCGAAGGCGCGACCAAAGCGACCGTGCTGGGCCATGACTGGGGCGCGATGCAGGCATGGAGCTATGCCTTTGCGCACCCGGAAACGATCGAGCGCCTGATCATCATGTCGGTGCCGCACCCGGCGAACTTTGGCCGCCAGCTTTCGGCGAGCCCTGGCAACAGCGACTATGCGCGCAACTTCCAGAAGGAAGGTTCGGAGAAGAACCTGAGCGCGGAAGGCCTTGCCAAGATGGTGGGCGGATCTGATCCGGAAGCGGTGAAGAAGTACACCGAGGCGTTTGGCCGTTCGAGCTTTGCGGGCATGATGAACTATTACCGCGCCAACTATCCCGCGCCGCCCAAGCCCGGCGACAAGCCGCCGACCTATCCGAAGATCGACGTGCCGACGCTGGTGATCCACGGGATGAAGGATACGGCGCTGCTCTCCATGGGGCACAACGATACGTGGGATCACATCACCAAGGACACGACGCTGCTGATGATCCCGGACTCGGGCCACTTCATCCAGAAGGACGCGCCGGATCTGCTGGCCGCGCAGGTGCGTAGCTGGCTGGATATCCATCCGGTGAAGTGAGTTCTGTGACCACGCCCTCGTCCTTCGAGACGGCCTTCGGCCTCCTCAGGATGAGGGCTACTCGGTTGATGTGGGCTTAGCCCTCATCCTGAGGAGAGCCCGGAGGGCTCGTCTCGAAGGACGAGGGCGGCGCTTTCGAAACATGTTGGGAGAACGCCATGCGTTTGGTGGTTGGGGCTTTGTTTGCGGGGCTGATGCTGTCGGCATGTGCGACTGGCGCGAGTGCGCCGGTTGCAGCGCATCAGGCGGTCGCGCTTGAGGACAAGTTTGCGCACAATGGCGATGTGAAGATCCACTATGTCGCCAGTGGGAAGGGGCCGCTGGTTGTGCTGATTCACGGCTATCCGGATTTCTCCGGCTCGTGGACGCAGCTGATGCCGGCGCTGAACGACAATTATCGCGTCGTGGCGCTGGATACGCGGGGCTACAACCTCTCCGATCATCCAGATGGCGTCGAGAATTACGAGATGCCGAAGCTGGTTGCGGATGTGGACGCCGTGATCAATGCCGAGGGCTACAAGACAGCGACGGTGCTGGGCCATGACTGGGGCGGTTCGATCGCGTGGATGTATGCGTTCACGCACCCGGAGAAGCTGGACAACCTGATCATTCTTTCCACGCCGCATCCCGTGCTGTTCATGGAGCGGATGCGGACCGATCCCGTGCAACAGGCGACATCGCAGTATGCTCGCAACTTCCAGAAGGAAGGCTCCGAAGGGAACATGACGGCGGAAGGGCTTGCGCGGCGCGTGGCTGATCCGGCGTTGCGGGAGAAGTATGTCGAGGCGTTCAAGCGCTCGAGCTTCTCGGCGATGATGAACTATTACCGCGCGAACTATCCGAAGACGGTGGGGCCGGATGCGAAGCGGCCGTTCCTTCCGGAGAACCCGCCACAGATCCCCGTGCCGCTGCTGGTGATCCACGGCATGAAGGACACGGCGCTGCTGGCCGATGCTCATTCGGGAACGTGGAACAAGGCGGCTATGGATTCGACCGTGGTGATGGTTCCGGGCGCCGGGCACTTCGTGCAGAACGATGCGCCGGAGCTGGTGAACAGCACGATCCGGTCGTGGCTGGATATACGACGGAAGAAGTAGGGGCTGGCGAGCACGTCCTCGTCCTTCGAGATGGCGCTGCGCGCCTCCTCAGGATGAGGACTATTCAGCCTGAGGAAGTTTAGCCCTCATCCTGAGGAGCCCGCCTGGCGGGCGTCTCGAAGGACGAGGGCGTGAGCCCCAAACGGAAGCGGCCCCGCGCTTGGTGCGCAGGGCCGCTGAATTCCGTTGGTCTGAGAAGCTTACGCCGGAAGCCTAGGACAGCGCTTTTGCGGCGGCGGCGAGGCTCTTCGAGAATTCTTCGTCGGCGGCTTTGCCCGAGAGCTGTTCCGAGAGGATCGCGGCGGCAGCTTTCGATGCGGTGTCGACGGCGGCGAGTTTCACGTCGCGGATGGCGTCGGACTCGGCGCGGGCGATGCGGTCCTGAGCCATCTTCTCGCGGGTGGCGATACGGGTGACGAGGGCGGCTTCGGCAGCGGCAGCGACTTGCTGGGCTTCGCGGCGGGCAGCCTCGACGATCGTCTTGGCGTCGGCTTCGGCTTCAGCAGCGCGTTTCTGGACTTCGGCCAGCTTGGCTTCGGCTTCCTTGCGGAGCGCTTCGGCGGCGGCGAGTTCCGAGGTGATTTTGACGGCGCGGTCGTCGAGCGATTTCGTGATCGCCTTCGGGACCTTCATGTAGATCACGACGCCGAGGAAAATGAAGAGACCGACGGTGGCCCAGAAGGTCGGGTCGTTCAGGTCGAACGGTCCGAGCACGGGCATGGCGGCGGTGTGTGCAGCGTCGGCTGCGTGGCCGGCGGCGGGGGCGTGATCTTGTTCCACGTTAGGCTCCCAGCGCGTTCGCGACGGCCTTTTTCACCGTGTCGGCTGAAGGCTTGGCGCCCGTCAGACGTTCGGCGATGGCGGCGGCTGCGTCCTCGGCGACGGCGGAAACGTTCGCCATGGCCTTGGTGCGGGTTTCAGAGATACGCGCTTCCGCCGCGGCGAGACGCGAGTTGAGCTCGGCCTCCTTCGCGGCGGTTGCGGCTGCATTCTTCGCGTCGGCTTCAGCCTTGGCTTTCGAGGCCGTGTCACGGGCATTGGCCCGCGCAGCGGCAATTTGAGCTTCGAACTGTTTCACCGACTCATCGGCTTTCGCCGAGAGGGCGGCGGCTTCGGCAACGTCGCGCTTGATGGCGCCGTCGCGGTCTTCCACTGCCTTGCGGATCTTCGGAAGGAAGATGTTGGCGACCGTGAAATAGAGCACGGCAAACGTCAGGATCAGCCAGAAGATCTGGGAAACCCCGGTCGTCGCAATCTGATCAAACGGCGGGAAGCCGCTGCCGGATGCGTGTTCTGCTGTTTCGGTCGCCAAGTCGGTATCTCCCGAAGAGGGGTCGTATTAGACGGCGAAGATCAGGATCAGGGCGATGGCGAAGCCGAAGATGCCCAGAGCTTCCGTCACGGCGAAGCCGAAGATCAGGTTGCCGAATTGCTGCGGAGCAGCCGAAGGGTTGCGCATCGCGCCATCGAGGTACGAGGCGAAGATGTTGCCCACGCCGATGGCGGCGCCAAGCATGGCGAGGCAAGCGAGGCCGGCGCCGACGTAGTTGAGACCTTCCATAGTAATTCTCCTTGGAAGCGGTTGGTGATCAGTGCGCCTCGCCGAGTGCGTCGTTGAGATAGACGCAGGTCAGCATGGCGAACACGTAGGCCTGGAGGAACGAGACCAGGAATTCCAGCGCAGTCACACCAACGATCAAGGGCATCACGAGCAGACCACCCATCAGCATGCCTAGCCCGCCCAGGGCGAGTGCAAGCGAAGGAATGAAGCCAGCGAAGACTTTGAGCGCCACGTGGCCACCAAGCATGTTCGCGAACAAGCGCATGCCGAGGCTGATCGGGCGTGACAGGAACGAGATGATTTCAATCGGGGTGACGATCAGGAGCAGCACAAACGGCACGCCCGACGGCACGAAGATCTTGAAGAAGCCGAGGCCTTTCTTCATCAGGCCCACGACGATCACGAGGCCGATGGTGAAGATAGCCATGAAGCCGGTGACGGCGATGTGGCTGGTGGTGGTGAACCAGTACGGGAACATGCCGAGCATGTTCGCGATGAAGATGAACGAGAAGAGCGAGAACACGAGCGGGATGAACGGCTTGCCCGGCGCGTGGTTCACGTCCTTCACGATGCCCGCGATGAAGCTGTACCAGATCTCGGCCAGCGACTGCACGCGGTTGGGGACAGTGCCCATTTTCGACGTGGCGAAAGCCAGGAAGCCGATGACCAGCAGAACGCCGATGACCATGAACAGTGCGGAGTTGGTGAACGAAATGTCGTAGCCGCCAACGTTCAGGTCCAGCAGCTTGCTGACCTGGAACTGGTGCATCGGGTCGGTGGCAATTCTCATTCGCCTGCGCCTTCGCCCTTGTTGTCCACGGCCTGATTGGCCTTGCTTGCGGTCGCCACAACGTTCCGGACGCCAGCCACAAACCCGAGCATGAGGCAGGACAACAAGCCCCAGGGCGACCACCCGAAGAGCGTATCCAGTCCCCAGCCCAGGGCGACCCCGACAATGACGGCGGCTGCGAAGTCCGACGCCATGCGGAAGCCCAGACCCATTCCCTTGCCCGCCGCCATATATTTGGGGCGTTCCTGCGCATCGATTTTCGCCTGGGCCTCGGCGATCCGCTTATCGAGATCGTTCTGGCTCATCGAAAACCCGCAACAGGTAGGAGAAAAAGTCCGGTCCCTGCGTGCGACAATGCCTTGGAAAGCCAAGGTTTCGCCGCGCGCGAAGCTATATGAGCGGGTCCGAGTCCAGTCAAGCAAATGTAACGACAAAAATTGCGCCTACAGCCTTGAAAGATGAAGCTATTTGCGACGGCCATTACGCCGCAGGGTTTGCGGGCGGGTTCGGGCCGTCACTGCATGGCGTTCGGCCGTAACGTGAACTGGCTCATCGACGGGCGACTGCCGCTCGCGGATCATCGAGATATCCACAGTCGGCGGTCGCGTTTCAGGCGAGGAATCGGTTTGCGCACATCCAGGAGGCGAACATTTGCGGCCACTGGGCGGCGGTGGACTGCTTGTCGGCAATGAGGACGATCAGAAAGCGCCGCTCAGGCGGCGACGAGACGCTCGGCTGCCTGCAGGTCGACGGAGACCAGCTTGGAGACGCCGCGTTCCTGCATGGTGACGCCGAACAGGCGGTCCATGCGGGACATGGTGACGGCGTTGTGGGTGATGATGATGAAGCGCGTGACGGTGCGCGTGCGCATCTCTTCGAGCAGGCGGCAGAAGCGATCGACGTTGGCGTCGTCGAGTGGGGCGTCCACCTCGTCGAGCACGCAGATGGGAGCGGGGCGGGAGAGGAAGACGGCGAAGATCAGGGCTGTTGCTGTTAGCGCCTGTTCGCCGCCCGACATCAGCGACAGCGCGCCGAGGCGCTTGCCCGGCGGCGAGGCGAAGATTTCGAGCCCGGCATCCAGCGGATCATCGCTCTCGGTCAGGCGCAGCTCGGCCTGACCGCCGCCGAACAGGGCGGTGAACAGCGAGGTGAAGTGGCCGTTGACCTGATGGAAGGCATCAACCAGTCGCTGGCGGCCATCCATGTTCAGTGCGTCGATGCCTTCGCGCAGCTTGGCGATGGCGGCGACAAGATCGTCGCGCTCCTCGATCTGGAAGCCCATGCGCTTCGAGATTTCGGTGAGCTGTTCATCAGCTTCCATGTTGACGGCGCCGAGCTGGTCGCGTTCGCGGCGCAGCTGGGCGAGGCGTGTATCGAGCGCGTGAGCGTCGGCTGCGGCTTCTTCTTCGGGTGCGTCAGCATCGCCGTGCTCTGCGCGAGCGGCGCGGGCGGCAGCGAGCACGGCTTGCACGCGGGCTTCGAGTTCTTCCAGATCCTGATCGAACGCCGCGCGGACTTGCTCGGCAATCTCGACTTCGCGGCGGATGGCGGCTTCGAGACGGCTTTCGGCGCGCACCAGTGTCTCGCGAGCGGAGGAAGATGCATCGCGGGCAGAGCGGGCGGCGATCTCGGTTTCGCGCAAGGACGCTTCGGCTTCAGCCAGCGTATCGGCGGCTTGGCGGCGCGTGGCGTCTGCGGTCTCGCTCGATGCGGCGAGATCGTCGAGCTTTTGCTGAATAGCAGCGGGCTGGTCTTTCGCCTGCTCGAAAGCGGCGCGGGCTTCGCCGAGATCGTGGGCGATCGCGGCAAGGCGGCCGGAGGCTTCCGAGGCTCGGGCGTGCCATTCGTCGCGGTCGCGGGTGAGGGCGAGGCGTGTGGCGGTGGCGCGTTCGGTCTCGCGGATGAAGCCGTCGAGCGCTGCGGCGGCGGCGCGTTCTGTATCGCGCGAACGACGGACTTTTTCGGAGAGGTCGACGAGGATCGCGCGATCCTTGTCGCTCGGCGCAGCGGCGAGAGTGGACTTCGCAGTCGTGAGAGCTTGCGCCGCCAGATCGCGCTCGCTGGTGAGACGGCGGATTGTGTCGTTGAGCGCCGCGCCCTTCAGCGACAGTCGTTCCACATCCTGCTCGGCGCGGATGGCGGCTTCGTGCGCCTGCGCGGCCGCGCGCGTCAGTGCCGGCACGTTGCGGCGTGCGGCCATAAGCGTGACTTCGGCATCGGTGAGTTGGGCGGACGCCTTGGCGCGCTCGGCAGCGGAGGCGTCGCGCGTGGCGACGGCGGTTTTGATTTCGGATTGCAGCTGTTGGCGGCGGGCGCGCTGTTCCAGCTTTTCGGCGGCCGGCAGCGGCGCTTCGGAGCGGCGGATGAATCCGTCCCAGCGCCAGAGGTCACCCTCGCGGCTGACAAGACGCTGGCCGAGCTTGAGCTGCGTGATGAGGTTGGCGCCTTGCGCACGATCGACAAGGCCGCATTGCATCAGGCGGGCGCGGAGCTGGTCTGGCGCCTGCACCAGATCGCTGAGCGGTGTTGCGCCTTCGGGCAGCGTCGCTGACACATCGCCTGTGCGGCCGGACCAGAAGGCAGGTGCTTCGGATGCGGTTGGCGCATCGAGATCTTCAGACAGCGCGGCAGCCAGCGCACGCTCCAGACCCGGCGCGCGGATGCCTTCGATCACCGGCGGATGCGCCGGGTTGGCGGCCACATCGCGCAGCAGACGGTCGAGGCCCGCGAGTTCGGATTGCAGCTCGCCCGCCTTGCGCTCGGCCGCCAGCAGCGTCGGCGTCAGGCGAGCTTCCAGCGCGCGGGCTTCATCGACGGCGCGCGAAGCGGCGGCGAGGTTGGCTTGCGCCGCCTGTGCTTTCTTCTCCGCATCGGCGTGGCGCGCGCGGGCGTCTTTCAGCGCGAGATCCATCTTCGCGGCATCACCCAGCGCAACCAGATCGGCTTGTGTTTTCTTGAGATCGTTGGCGAGACGGGTGTGGCGGTCGTCCTCCCGTTTCACCGCGGCCTGTGCGGCGGCGGCTTCCGCCTCGGCGCGGGCGAGGGCGGTGCGGCGCTGGTCGGCCTGCGTCTCGCGTGTCTGCAGCTCGGCCATGGCCGCGGCGACGGCGGCGGAGAGTTCGGCTTCGCGCGCCGCCTGCGCCTTCGGATCGTCGGGCGGCAGTTGGGCGATGGCGGCGATCGCACGCTCGGAGCGGGTGGTGGCGTCGTCGCGTTGTACCGTCTCGCGCGTGGTGTCTTCGACCAGCCGTGTGATGTCGCGATTGAGACGGGCGGCGGATTCCTTCGCGGCGTCGCGTTCGGCTTCGAGGCGCGCGAGCTGAAGCTTCAGGGCGCCCAGCTTGCCGGCGGCTTCTGCTTCGGCGGCGCGAAGCGGCTCGATGGCGGCGCGAGCTTCCAGCTCGGCTGTCGATGTGCGGGTGACGACGGAGACGTTATTCTGTTCGTTCGATTTGGCGGCTTCGAGGGCTGTGCGCGCAGCCACAGTTTCCTCGACTGCACCACGCCAGCGGGCGGCGCCGAGGCGAGCTTCCAGCGCCGCGATCTCTTCCGACAGGGCGCGATACTTGCGGGCCTTGCTGGCCTGACGCTTCAGCGCGTTCGCCTGGCGCTCGACCTCGGTCATGATTTCCGCAAGCCGCGTCAGGTTCTCGTCGGCGGCCTTGAGCTTGAGTTCGGCTTCGTGGCGGCGTGCAGCGAGGCCGCCAATGCCGGCGGCTTCTTCCAGAATGCGGCGGCGGTTCTGCGGCTTTGCGCCGATCAGCTCCGAGATCTGCCCCTGGCGCACGAGCGCCGGCGAGTTCGCGCCGGTCGAGGCGTCGGCGAACAGCAGCTGCACGTCCTTCGCGCGCACGGTGCGCCCGTTGATCTTGTAGGACGAGCCCGCGCCGCGGCGGAGCATGCGGCGGATCTCGATCTTGTCTTCCTCGTTGAACTCTGCGGGGGCGGAACGTTCCGCATTGTCGAGCAGCAGAGTGACTTCCGCCATCTCGCGCGCCGGGCGGGCCTCGGAGCCGGAGAAGATCAGGTCGTCCATCTCGCCGCCGCGCATCGCACGGGCCGAGGTTGCGCCCATCGACCAGCGCAGCGCTTCGAGCAGGTTGGACTTGCCGCAGCCATTGGGGCCGACAATGCCCGTCAGGCCCTCTTCGATCGGCACATCCACCGGATCGACGAAGGACTTGAAGCCGGCGATCTTGAGGCCGATCAGGTGCAAGTCAGGGTTCCATTACGCCCGGAATTTCAGGGCTTTTGAGCCCTGTAGGGGGGAGGGCTTGATGGGTCAATGGCTGTCGCCAGCGGGGCGATGGGATGGGCCCGCCGCGCTCAGACGGAAGGCTGTCCACAGGCCGAACAGCGCCAGCGGAAGGCCCGTCAGGAAGATCCAGGGCGAGGCGGCTGAGGCGCTGGCGACGGTAAAGCCGCCGGAGACGCCGGCGAGGTTGGCGGTCACCCCGGCGATGGCCGCGCCGATGGCGGACCCGCTCTGGCGCACGGCCATGATGGCGGACGAGCCGATGGCGCGGTCCTCGTCGGTCAGGACAGAGATCACGCGGCGGCTCATCAGGGACGAGGAGAAGCCGAAGCCCGCGCCCATGACGCCAGCGCCGACGATCACGCCGGTCACGCTGGCCATCGGCATGAAGATGGCGAGCAGGACGATCCCCGCCACGATGCAGAAAGCGCCGAGGCGTATCCATAGCGGCTCGGTCTTCTCGGTCGCGCCGGCGACGACGATGGCCGTGAGTGTCCACATCACCGCTTCGGCGGCGACGGCGTATCCGGCCCAGAGCGGGGAAAGGCCCGCCAGCGTCTGCAGGAGAGCCGGGCCATAGACTGTCAGCGCCATTGCTCCGGCGGTGAGCGCGAACATCGAGGCATAGCCCGATCCGCAGACCGCGCGCAGGTCGCCCGCGCCATGGGGCAGCAGCCGCACCTTGGCGTGTCGATCGACAACGAACACGAGACACAGGATTGCCAGACCCGCCAGCACCAGCCCTATCGCGACAACGGGCGAACGATAGACATCCGCCAGCGCGATGCAGATGACGCCGAGGCCGAGCACGCCGAGTTGCGGCCACGGAATGCCGGTGTTTTCCGTTGTATTCGCCGCTGCCTTCAGCAGGAAAGGCGCAGCCACTGCAAACAGCGCCGCCTGCGCCACGAACAACCAGAACACCATCCGCCAGTCGCCGGTCTCCGCGAAGATGCCGCCGACCATCGGGCCGAGCACCGTCGCGATCCCCCACACGCCCGCCACCGCCGCGAACACGCGCGCGATATGGCGCTGCGGGAACAGCACGGCGATTGCGACCATGGCGAAGCCGGAAATCCATCCGCTGCCGATGCCTTGCAGCAACCTGCCGCCAACGAAGGTGAAGATGTCCGGCGCCATGGCGCCGAGCGCGCATCCGGCCGCGAACACGAGCCCTGCAAATGTCGTCGCGTTGCGCAGGCCGAAGATTTCCGAGAGCCGCCCCGCGCTAGCGCCCGCGAGGATTGCGCCGACGAAGAAGCCCGCCGTCGCCCAGCTGAAATATTCGTAGCCGCCAAGGTCGGCGCCAACGCTCGGCATGATGGTGGCGGTGACGAGACTGTCGCCGGCATTCAGCCACACGCCGAGGCAGATCAGCGCAAATTTCGGCAGACGCCCTTCGCCGAGAAGATCCGCCCAGTCATTTCGCGCCGGGCCGGAGGCTTCGGTCATGAACTATTGCGCCGGAGGCGCCGGCTGCGCTTTCGCCAGTTCTGCATCGATAGCGGCGGACAGCGCTTCCATCGTCTGATCAACGTCTTTCCCATCGATCACGAAGGTCGGCGTCGACGTCACGAAGGGCGGCGATTCCTGCACGAACTTGCGCGTCACTTCCGTCAGGGCTGGATCGGCGATGCACGTGCCCACCTGATCCGCATTCAGGCCATGACGCGCCCCCAACTCACGCAGCTGTTTCTGCAACCGCCATGGATTGGCGCCGGCTTCGATGATGAGGTTCTGGTTCTTGAACAGGTCATCGATCACCGCGAAGAACTTGTCCTCGCCTGCGCACCGCGCGATCGCAGCGCCCGCGAGCGAGATGGCCTGCGGCGGCGTCGGCATCACCACCCAGTCGAGCCGGATCTTGCCGGTGTCGATGTATTTGGTCTTCAGCTCGGGAAACACCTGCTCGTGGAACGCGCGGCAATGGCCGCATGTGGTCGAGGCATATTCCGTCACAACCACCGGCGCATCTTGCTGACCCAGATAAGGCGTGCCGAGGAAGGGCGTGATCTCGACTGTCTTCCACGCCTCAGGCTCGCGCGGCTGCTCGCACGCGGCGAGAACCAGCGCGGCTGACGCAATGGCGAGACGGACGAGCTTCATGGTCTACTGCGGCGGTGCGGCAGGCGGCGTTGCGCCCGGCGCTGCAGCCGGAGCGGGCGTAGCGCCAGCAGGAGCGGCCGGCGTTTCGGTCGTGGCCGCAGCCGGAACCGGATTGCCCAGCGCCTTCTCGATCGCGGCGACAACATTCTCCCAGGTCGGGTTGGAGACAGCTTCATCGTTGATGAAGATCGTCGGCGTGGAATTCACGCCTTTCGCGCTGCCTTCTGCCTGCATCTTGTTGATCGCGGCTTTCAGGTCGGGGCGGTGATCGATGCAGGTCATGATCTGGTCGGGCGTGAGGCCATGCTTCGCGCCGATCTCGTTCAGCACGGGCAGGGCGTTGCCGGTCTGCGCAGCATTCAGCAGGTCGTACTGGCGCGTGAAGAACTCATCCACCATGTCGGCATATTTCGCTTCGCCGCCGCAACGCGCGACCGAGGCGAACAGCAGGCCCATGCCCTGACCGTCGATCGGGAAGTCGCGATAGATCAGCTTCACCTTGCCGGTGTCGAGATAGGTCGATTTCAGCTTCGGCAGCTCCCACTTCCAGAAATCGCGGCAGTGGCTGCAGGTCAGCGCGGCGTATTCCACCATGGTGACGGGCGCATCGGCCTTGCCTAGCGGCACGTCGCCCAGAACCGGGTTCACTTCAACCGGCGTGAAATTGCTCTTCGGCGCCGAATTGTCGGAGCAGGCAGCGGCCGCAATGGCGAGCGCTGCGGCAAGAACCGGCGTTACAAGACGGCGAATGGCAAGCATGGGTGTTCCCCTCGAAATTCCAGCCGGTTTTGGCCAAAGGCGGGCTGCTGGTCAACGTGCCAGTGATACCCCGGTTTTTTGACGATCAGCCCTTACGCTGGCCGGTAAGAATGGCCTCACCAAGGCCGGCCAGCGCATCGCGGATGGCCCGGCTCTGCACGGGGGCAAGGTTCTGGACCAATTCCCGCCGCTGTTCCGGCGTCAGCGGGCGCGGGATCACCAGCGCCAGCTGCTTCGGCGGGGCCGTCTGGATCAGCTTCAGCGACGTGATCTTCGAGCCCGAAGCGAGGTTCACTCTCTCAAGGATGTGATCTTTCGCGTGCTGGATGATCGGCGCTGCCGCGGAGGTAACCCGCAAATGCAGCACGCCGCCGTCCTTGGATCGCGCCACGCGAACCGGCTCCGTAATCGCCGCGATGCGCAGGCCGACAATCTCCTGCCAGCGCGATTGCAGCGTCTCGGGCGCGGGGCCAGCCATTTTCAGAATCGGGCGCAGGGCGCGGTTCATCGCGGCGCCCATGGGCTTGGCCGTGCGATAGACCGGCTTGGCATGCACTTCGCGCAGCCGGGCTTCGGCCTCGCGTTCAGCTTCCCATGCTTTCCAGTCGGTCATGACCCTTCTTGCCAGCATTCGGGTTTCGTCGGAATGGCCAAGGTCAGATAGTCTTCGAAAAGCATGGCCACGCGCAGCCCCCATACTCACAACCCGAGAAAGATGCTCACCGCGGTGGATCGCTGGTACCGGCGCCATGCGCGGGTGCTGCCGTGGCGCGTGGGGCCAGAGGCGCGGGACAAGGGCGTAAAGCCCGATCCCTATCTCGTCTGGCTGTCGGAAGTCATGCTCCAGCAGACCACAATTCCCCATGCCACGCCGTACTTTGACGCGTTCGCCAAGCGCTGGCCCACGGTCAAGAAACTCGCCGCCGCTTCATGGGAAGATGTCTCGGCTGCCTGGGCGGGACTCGGCTATTACAGCCGTGCGCGCAATCTCCACGCCTGTGCAAAAGCCGTCGCGGAGCAGGGCAGTTTTCCACAGGACGCGGCGGGCCTGCGCGACCTCCCCGGCGTCGGGCCCTATACAGCCGCCGCCATCGCCTCGATCGCCTTCGACGAACGCATCGCACCTGTGGATGGCAATATCGAGCGCGTCGTCTCCCGTCTCTGGGCCATCGGTTCGGACGGAACGGAGAAGGGCTGGCGCGTCGCGAAAGTCGTCATCGCGGGACATGCGCAGGAACTCGCCGATGCGCTCCCCGCAGATCAACGCGCTGGCGATCTCGCGCAGGCCCTGATGGATCTCGGCGCAACTGTCTGCACGCCGCGCAAACCCAACTGCCTCATCTGTCCGCTGAGCGCGATGTGCGCGGCGAGGGCAGAGGGCGATCCGGACCGCTATCCGGTAAAGGCGACAAAGAAAGCCACGCCCACCCGCCACGGATCGGCGTTCGTCCTCACGCGCGGCGACAACGTGCTGCTGATCCGCCGCCCGCCCACCGGCCTGCTCGGCGGCATGATGATGCCCCCCGGCAGCGCATGGACCGACGACAAGCCAGCCGATCCGCTCAGCGGCGCACCAGGCTCCTTCAACTGGGAGCGCGTCGGCGAAGTCCGCCACGTCTTCACGCATTTCGCCCTGAAGCTCGATGTCTATCGCGCGGAATCTCCGGCACGCACGAAAGTCGAAGGCGAATGGCTAACCCACGACGCCGCACTGGAAGCCCTGCCGACTGTTGGGCGCAAGGCCGTAGCCCTCGCCATCGGCGGCAGCGGCAAACGCTAGATCGAAATGCAAAGTCGGAAACGCGTCGGCCTCCAACCTGAAGCGATGCCATGCAGGCCTCAGTTCAAGGAGCCGACATGCCGTTGCAGCAAACTCTCGCAAAGCTCGACTGGGCCGCGATCGCGCGCGACCTTGATGCATCCGGCAGCGCCGTGACACCGCCGATCCTGAATGCCGATCAATGCGCTGAACTGATCTCGACATATGAGAAAGACATCCTGTTTCGCTCGCGCGTCGTCATGGCGCGTCACGGCTTCGGAAAGGGTGAATACAAATACTTCGCCTATCCGCTACCGAAGCTGATCGCATCGCTGCGCGCCACGCTCTACGAACGCCTCGCGCCGATCGCCAATGCCTGGGAAGTCATGCTCGGCCGCGATCCGCGCTTCCCCGAAACGCACGCCGAATTTCTCGCCACCTGTCACGCAGCGGGGCAGGCGCGGCCAACCCCGCTGCTGCTGAAGTATGGCGCGGACGACTACAATTGCCTGCACCAGGATCTCTATGGCGAGCATGTCTTCCCGCTGCAGGCGGCCTTCCTGCTGTCGCGTCCGAATGAAGATTTCACCGGCGGCGAGTTCGTCCTCACCGAGCAACGCCCGCGCATGCAGTCACGCGCCGAAGTCGCCCCACTCACACAAGGCCGCGCCATCATCTTTGCGGTGAACGAGCGTCCCGTGCGCGGCACGAAAGGCATCTATCGTGTGAAGATGCGCCACGGCGTCAGCCGCATCCGCTCAGGTGAGCGCTTCACGATGGGCGTCATCCTGCACGACGCAACATGAAGCATGCTGCGCGGCGGCGAAGCTCAACCGATCGACTTGTGGACGAACCGCTTAGTGCGGGGCCGGAGCCGGAGCTGCCGGTGCAGGCGTCGTCGCCGGAGCAGCCGGAGCCGGAGCGCCGGGAGCTGCAGGCGTCGCGCCCGGCACAGCAGCAGGAGCCGCGCCATCAGCCGGAGCTGCAGGAGCAGCCGTGCCGTCAGCCGGAACCGCAGCGCCATCGACCGGAGCAGCCGGGGCCGTCGCCGAAGCCGGCAGCGGCTCAGGCAGCGGAACGCTCTCGCTGCCCAGCGTACGCAGGTAAGCGATCAGGTTGGCGCGGTCCTGTTGACCGGTCAGGCGGCTGTTGATGCCGGCGAAGTTCATCGCGGTGCCCGGAGCGAACTTCTTCGGACCTTCGATGAAATGGTCGAGGTTTTCATAGGTCCAGTTGCCGCCGTGCGCGCTCAGCGAACCATTGCCCGACGAATATTTGAAGCCTGCGTGCGAGGCGATCGGACGACCGAGAACGCCGAACAGGTTCGGGCCCTGCAGGTTGGCGCCGCCTTGCTCGAACGTGTGGCACTGGAGGCACTTCTTGTGCTGCTCCTCGCCCTTCGCCACGTCGGCGGTGGAAATCAGGGTGAAATAGTCGCGCGGACCTTCGACAACCGGAGCGCCGCCGCCGGCAGTCGCTTCCGGGACATCGACGAAATAGCCGGGCTTTTCGTGGTGCGCCGTGTGGAAGAACGAGTGCGACAGCTCGTTGAACCCGATCACGGCGAGGCCCGTGCCGAGAACGCAGAAGGCAATCTTGTTGAAGCCCAGATCGCTCATGGTCTGACCGTGCTCCAGTCCCTTGAATTGCGGGGCCCCCAAGCTCGGCCCCCAACATGCAGATTCGCGTCCGCATGCGGTGCGCTTTCTTGCATTTTACCCCGGCGCCAGCAACCCGACACAGTCCGACGAAATGACGCATCGAAACTGGCCCTAAGTCCCTATTTCGGTTGCTCTCTTCCGTCGGGGCGGGGCATAGAGGCCGGATGAAGAAGATCGCCTTCCAGGGAGAGCTGGGCGCCAACTCCCACATCGCCTGCCGCGAGGTCTATCCGGACTTCGAGCCCCTTCCGTGCGCGACATTCGAAGACTGCTTTGCCGCTGCGGCCTCGGGCGAGGCCGAACTGGCCATGATCCCTGTGGAAAACTCGATCGCCGGCCGGGTGGCCGATATTCACCATCTCCTGCCGACCTCGCCCCTGCAGATCATTGCAGAGCACTTCATGCCCATCCGTTTCCAGCTGATGGGCCTGAAAGGCGCGAAACTTGAGCAGATCAAGGGCGCCCACAGCCACATCATGGGTCTGGGCCAATGCCGCAATTTCTTGCGATCCCGCGGGATTGTCGCCCGCACCAGCTCGGACACGGCCGGCGCCGCCCGCGAAGTCCGCGACCTTGGCGATCCGACCCAGGCCGCCATCGCCCCGCGTCTCGCCGCCGAGGTCTACGGCTTGGATATCCTTGCCGAAAATATCGAAGATGCGGCCCATAACACCACGCGCTTCGTCATCATGAGCCGCGACGCCGTCCAGCCTGATTACGAGCCGGACGTCACCTGGGTCACCGCTTTCGTATTCCGCGTCCGCAACGTGCCGGCCGCGCTCTACAAGACGATGGGCGGCTTTGCGACCAACGGGGTCAACATGACCAAGCTGGAGAGCTACCAGATCGGTGGCTCGTTCAACGCCACGCAATTCTATGCCGAGGTCGAAGGCCATCCCGACGATCCGGCCGTGCAGCGTGCGCTTGAGGAGTTGGGCTTCTTCTCCACCCAGGTCCGCCATCTCGGCGTGTTCAAGGCTCACCCCTATCGCTCGACGGCTCCCGGTCGCGGCTAGGGCAGGGCCTAAGCCCCCTTAACCATGCCAATCCGGCGATGAGCAGGATTCCCTGCAATGTCGGAATCTCGCCGCTCCCCCGTCACATTTGGGGAGCGCATTGCGCCCCGATGCGTTTCGACGACGCGCGTGAAGCCCCATATCAGGCTTTCAAATCAGCCATTTTCGCGAATCAAAGTATTCTGAAAGTACTCGTGTATTCACACGAAGTATTCGACACCTTTTGGCCACAAGGGTGTAATGTTCATGAACGCGTTCATCTTTCTGTGTCTATTCGGCAACCGCCCCTTCCTTAATCAGGATCTTGGGAGGAACTGGTTTGCGCCCCTCCCTATTTAGGCTGCATATCGACCTACGCTGGGTGGATACATGAGCCGGGACGGGATGCCTCCTCAGGGGGGAGCCGGGTCGGATCAGAACTGAAACCAGAGCCGGGTATTACTGTCGGGAACACGCAGTCCCTTCGGAACCCTGCTCCAGATAACTGGAGTCTTCCCCATGAAACTGAAACTTGCCCTGGCAGCCGCGTCGATGCTTGTCGCCCCTGCCTTTATGGCCGCTCAAGCCCAGACCTCGGGCGTCTACGTATCTGGCGGTTACACGCAATTCGACGGTGACGGCGGCGCCGACCTCGGCGGCATTACCGGCCGCGTCGGCGTGAACTTCTCGCCGAACTTCGCCGTCGAAGGCGAAGGCTCGTTCGGCGTGAAGAAAGACAGCGGCACCAAGCTCGACAGCGAGTTCGGCGTGTTCGCTGTCGGCAAGCTGCCGATCAACCCGTCCTTCGACATCTTCGGCCGCGTCGGTGTCTCGCGCATCGAAACCAAGCCGGGTGGCGATGAAGACGGTCTGGCTTACGGCGCCGGCGCTCAGTGGAACCTGACCGCTGTCGACGGCATCCGCGGCGACTGGACCCGTCACGACTATGACGTCGGCAATGTCGACGCCTACTCGCTGTCGTACGTCCGCAACTTCTAACTGATCGCTCTCACCCGAGAGCAGTCTGAGACGAGATGCCCCGCGAGCGATTGCGGGGCATTTTCGTTTCCGCGGTTCATCTCGATGCAGCGATGAACGAGAATCACGCGTAGGACTCGTCGATGACCGAAATCCTGATCCAACCTCTCATGGCCGGCGACGAAGCGAGCTTCGCGCAAGCCTTCGCCGTCTATCACGACGCCATCGAGCTTTCAGAACAGCGCACGCAGGCCAACCTCCGCAAGCTGCTGCTGCGCCCCGACTATCGTTTCTTCGTTGCGAAGATCGACGACAGGATCGTCGGCATGTCGGTCGCCTATGTTCCGACCCAGGATCATTTCTGGCTGTTCGAATACGCCGCCGTCGCGCCCGAAGCGCGTGGCGCAAACATCGGCGCGCAGATGTTCCTCGCCAGCCGCGCCATCGCCGGCCCCGGCCGCTTCGGCCTTGTCGAAGTCGACGCCGATCGCGGTTCGCCAGAGCAGGCCAGACGCCTGCGCTTCTACAAGCGCCTCGGCTGCCGCCGCATCGACGGCCTCGAATACCAGCTGCCGCTGGAAGACAATGGCAAGCCGCCAGAGATGTGGCTTCTCGCGCTCGCCGCCGAAGGCTTCGACGCGCTCGATGTCAACATCATCGAACGCTGGCTGCGCACCATCTACGAAGACGTCTACGCCCAACGCCTGGACGACGCCCGCCTCGCCCAGATGATCGACCCGCTCCCCGACGATGTGAAGCTGGTAGCGATCTAGCGCTAGCGCTGAGTCCTCCCTCGCCAAAGGCGGGGGAGGTGGATTGCGCGCCCTTGCGCGCAAGACGGAGGGGGCTGCCGTAGCGAAGCGAAGGCGGACGCCGCCACCCCGCAAACGCTTGCTAACCCCGCTCCAGCCACGCCTTGATCACATGGTGCGCCACGGCAAAGCGCATCGGCGGAAATGCGTCGGGGTTCGTCCCCGCCATCATCGACCTGGTTTCTTCCCGCGTGAACCAGCGCGCCGTTTCCAGCTCGCTCTCGTCGACCTTGATGTCCTCATTGTCGGCTTCAAGGATCATCCCGATCATCAGCGACGACGGGAATGGCCAGGGCTGGCAGAACAGGTAATCTGCCGTGGTGGTGCAGCGGATACCCGCTTCCTCGAAAATCTCGCGCGCCGCCGCCTGCTCGATCGTCTCGCCCGGCTCGACAAAGCCCGCGAGGCAGGACCAGAACCCCGGCCGCCAAGCCTTCTGGCGGCCCAGCAGGCACTTGTCGCCCTTCACCGCCAGCATGATCGCCACCGGATCGACGCGCGGGAAATGCTCCGCCTCGCAATCCTCGCACTTCCGCTTCCAGCCGGCTTCGAGAACCTTTGTTCGCGCCCCGCAATTGCAGCAGAAGCCATTGCGGCGATGCCACTCAAAGATCGCCCGCGCCGTCGCCGCGCAGCCGCCATTGAACGCGTCAAAAGCCGCAGCCGCCGCGCGGAAATCATCGAACACGCCAAGTCCGGCAATCGGCGAATTATCGAGATTGAAGGACGACGGCATATCCAGCGCAAACACCGGCGACCCCTTCTCGGTCTCGCCCAGGAAAATCCGCGTCGCCTTCGGGCTCAGCATCCCTGCCTGACCGCCCAGCCACAGCAACGGCCGTCCCGGCGGCAGAGGCGCGCCAATCTGCATCGGTGCGGAGGGCGGGGCGGAGCCCTCCACCAGTATCAGTCCCTCGCGCATCAGCAGCACGCGCGCACGGTCGGAATTGAAAGCGGCGTCCAGCCACGCCTGATCGCGCCTGTGATGCGCAGCGCGATCCAGCCCCGCAGGGACCAGCGGAATGTCAGCAGCAGCCGTCGATAAAACCAAGGGTCAGAGCTTTTTGATGTTGGACCGGAAGGTCTGTATCGCACGCTGACCGGCCAGAGCGCCATAGATGAGGAAGGCGATCACCGTGAAACCAGCCCAGCAGATCCCGAACCACTCAAGATAGCGCATGAAATCCGCGCCTTCGAGATAGCCGCGATCAAGCCCGCCCAGGATCACGCCCGCGCCGGCAATGAAGAACATCAGCGACGTCGCCAGATACTTCCAGAACGCCGTGAACACCGGTCGCCGCCGGAGGTAATAGCGTACCGGAAACACCAGCGCGCCATAGAGGCCCGCAAACGCCAGGCACAGCAGCGCGATCTGCGCAACGATCCGGTCCGTATCCACATTACTGTGGCCCGCTGTCGCAAACAGCTGCCATCCCGCAATCGCCAGGAACCCCGGCAACAGGAACAGCCAGTCGATGTACCGGAAGGGCGGAATATCCGGCAGCTGCCTGATCGGCTTGCCGCCCGATCCGGCGCGCCCGACATAATCCCTGGGCATCTTCGACGCTTCGCGTTTGTCATCCACCGCATCGTGGATCAGGTCGCCGATCGCCGCATCCAGCTGCTGCTCGCGCTCCTCGAATGTCAGGTCATTGGCCGGCGCGGGCGCATCCGCCATCGCGGGCGATTCAGCCATCTCCCGCTGCACCCGCTCGGCCTTGGCCGAAGGCGCGGCAGATTTCAGCGAACCCGGCGTCCGCTTGCCGGCCAGCCCTCCCGGCGATTTCCCGGCCAGCGTCGCCAGATGGTCCACCAGCTCGTCAATCCGATCCATCGGATCGGGGAACACCTGTATCCAGTTGCGATCAGCCAGCTCGTACAGATATGCGCCGCGCGGCTGCGTATTCTCGATCAGGATCGGCACGACCGGCTTGGCCAGCTGGTCGGCCACCGCCAGTTCCTTTTTCAGCTGCCGCGAGTTGTTGCACTCTTCCGAGAAGAAGATCGCCAGCATGTCCGAGTGGGTCAGCGCCTCGACGATCGTCTCGCGCCAGTCTGCGCCGCCTTCGATCTCCGCGTCGTACCAGACGCCCACGCCGCGCGCCTCAAGCCGCCGCACCACGGTCGCCACCAGTTCCCGGTCCGATCGGCGATAGCTGATGAAAATATCGTACTTGCCTGCCGGATCAGCCATGACTGTACGCCCCCGCTGAAACGAGGTTAACGGCGTCCCGCTGCGCTGTCGCGCAATTATTCAATGGGATAACCACGCCTGTCCCCACCCCTACGTCCCCACGACTCAGCTTGTAACATTGCAGAGTGGGCAGCGCCTTCCTATAAGGTAACTGCAGGTTGGTTGCGGACGAGCGGTTCGCCAACCCGGTCAGGTCCGGAAGGAAGCAGCCGTAACGAGTTTAGCTCGGGTCGCGACCAGCCTGCACCGATCCCCCCAAAAGCCCATTCTCCTTGCTTCCACAGCTGAAATTGGCTGTCGGCCGCCTCCGGGTTGGCGCTCCGCCTTGCGATGCGCCATATAGGACCCATGGCCGCGAAGAAGCCCCCGACACCCCCGCCGACTGGTGGGCAGGACGACGATGTTGCGGAACCGCGCGACACGATGACGGCGTCCATGTTCGGCGACGACGTACCTCCCAATGCCGGCGTAGGGGGGCCGCCCGCCTATCAGGTGCTGGCCCGGAAATACCGCCCGACCCGGTTTGAAGACCTCGTCGGTCAGGAAGCCATGGTCCGCACGCTGTCGAACGCGTTCAAGACCGGGCGCATAGCACACGCCTTCATGCTCACCGGCGTCCGCGGCGTCGGCAAGACGACTACCGCCCGCCTGCTGGCCCGCGCGCTGAACTACGAAAGCGCGACCGTCCACCAGCCCTCGATGCAGCTCGACCCGCCGGGCGTCCACTGCGCCGCCATCATGGCCGGCACGCACCCGGACATTCTGGAGCTCGACGCCGCCTCCCACACCGGCGTTAGCGACATGCGCGACCTGCTCGATGGCTCGCGCTACGCGCCGGTCAGCGCGCGCTACAAGGTCTACATCATCGACGAAGTCCACATGCTCTCGACCGCAGCGTTCAACGCGCTGCTCAAGACGCTGGAAGAACCGCCGCCGCACGTGAAGTTCATCTTCGCGACGACGGAGATCCGCAAGGTGCCGGTCACCGTCCTCTCGCGCTGCCAGCGTTTCAACCTGCAACGCTTCTCCACCGAACAACTCGCCGACCACCTCGCCAACATCACGGCGAAAGAGGGCGCGAAGGTTTCCCCCGAAGCCCTCGGCCTCATCGCCCGCGCTGCCGAAGGCTCGGCCCGCGACGGCCTCTCCATCCTCGATCAGGCGATCGTTCAAGGCGACGGCAAAGAGGTCGGCGCCGAACAGGTCCGCGACATGCTCGGCCTGGCAGATCGCTCGCGCGTGCTCGACCTGATGGAGAAGATCATCTCCACCGATCACCATGCCGCCCTCACCGAAGCCTCCGCGCTGCTGGAGCAGGGGGCAGACGCTCCGGTCCTGATCAAGGACCTGATGGACGCCGTCGTCGAAGTTTCCCGCGCGCAGGCGCTCGGAGACTCATACGCCTATGTCGGTCCCGCCGACTGGGCCAAGCGCACGAAGACCATGGCTGGCCAGCTCTCGCCCGCGCAGTCCGCGCGCATGTGGCGCCTCCTGCTGCAGGGCTTCGAGGATTGCGCCCGTGCGCCCGATCCGCCAGCCGCTGCGCAGATGGTCGTGCTGAGGCTTGCCGCCGCCGCGAGCCTGCCGCCGCCGGAAGATGCAATGCGCCTTCTTGCGGGTGGGGCCGCTGTGCCGCCCCCAAAGTCCCAGCCTGATCGCGACCCCGCGCGCACCGAGGCGCCGACTGCAACCGTCGCGCCAGCCTCCGAACTCCACAGCGCTCCACAAGCGCAGGCCCTCACACCACAAGCTCCCGCGCCGCAAGACGACAGCCACCTCGACGACCACCACGAAGTCGTCCGCATGTCGTCCCTGCGCGAAATCATCGCCGAGCTCGAAGCCCGCCGCGAAATCTCGCTGAAGTACGAGATCGAGCGCTTCGTCCGCCCCGCCGAGATCGACTTCGGCCACTTCAACTACACCGCCGCCCCCGGCACGCCCGCCAACCTCTCGCAGAAGATCAAGGACTGGCTCGAAAGCGTCTCCGGCGTCGAATGGCAGGTCATGCAATCCGGCGACGGCAGCCGCGAAAGCACCAGCGAACTCCGCACCCGCCGTCGCGGCGAGCGTCAGGCCGCTGTCGAGGCCCACCCCCGCGTCGCCGAAGCGCTGCGCCTCTTCCCCGGCGCCAAGGTTCTCCGCATCGAAGACCCCGAAGCCCAGAGCGACATGGACGAGATCGCCGAGCCGTCACGGCCGCAACAAGACCCGAATGTCATCCACGTCGATTTCGGCTATCGTGAACACGCCGAACAAGACATCCCCGATCCCGAAGAGCGCGAGGACGACGATTAAATGAAAGACCTGTCCGACATCATGCGCCAGGCGCAAGAGATGCAGAAACGCCTGCAGGACGCGCAGGAGAAGATGGACCAGATCACCGCCGAGGGTTCCTCGGGCGGCGGCATGGTCAAGCTCACGCTGAAAGGGAAGGGCGAGCTCGCCGGTCTCACCATCGATCCCTCGCTGCTCACGCCGGGCGACAGGGAAATGGTCGAGGACCTCGTGAAGGCCGCCCACGCCGACGCCCGCCGCAAGCTGGAAGACGCGCAAGCCGAAGCCATGAAGAACGCCACCGGCGGCCTCGGCGGCATGCTCCCCGGCTTCAAACTCCCGTTCTGATCGGTCGCCTCTCAACGCTCCGGCTTGCGGCGCCCGTTCATTGTTCCGCTCATCCCGGCGAAAGCCGGGACCCAGGGCTACAGGCGCCGACAACCCCAAGCCGCTATCAACGCGAGACAATCATGAGCGACGACTGGGACTTCTACCTTCTCCGCGTTGACGACCAGCCCGCGTCGATCTTCGTCGATCTCGGCATCGCCGGCGACGCGCCCATCCACACGCACCCGCAGCTCGGCTATCTCCGCCTCGTCATGCGCCAGCCGCGTCCCGACGGCCTCTCCAGCCAGGACGAATACGAAGCGCTGATGGCCATCGAAGACCAGGTCATCCCGCAAATCGTGGAGGCCGCTTCCGCCATCTTCGTCGGCCGCAACACCACCGCCGGTAACCGCGACTTCCTCTTCTACGTGGCAGACGTCCCGGCCTTCGAAACCGCAGCCACCTCCGCCATGAAACTCTTCCCCGCCTACACCTTCGAGGTCGGCTCGCGCGAAGACGCCGACTGGGCCGTCTATCGCGACTTCCTCTATCCCGCGCCCGACGACATGCAGCGCATCCAGAACCGCCGCGTCGTCATCAACCTCGAACAGAACGGCGACAATCCCACCCAGCCGCGCGAGATCGATCACTGGGTCGATGCGCCCGACCGCACCAAGCAGCAGGCCATCATCACCCACATCCTGTCGGAAGGCTTCGCCCTCATCAACGCCGCCACCACGCCGGACGAGCAGGGCTATTACAGCATCAACTTCAAACGCGCCGACATCCCCGCAAACATCGACGACGTCACACTCCCGCTCATCCACCGCATCACCGATCTCGGCGGCGACTACGACGGCTGGGGCTGCACCATCCAGAGCTAGAAACGCAAATCGTCGCGTAGCTCTGCGCAATCGCGACGTCGGCGCGTCAGCCCGGTTCCTGAATTTCCAGCTCCAGCGCCTGTATGCCGGTCGGCGTGGTGGGGGCGAGGATCAGCCCGCCGGAGAGTTTGCCGCGCTCGCACGCCCACGCGAACGTACCCGTCATCGCGCCCGTGGCGGTGATCGGCGCGGCGACGTCACACGCGCCAACCGTTTCCCTGATCCGCGCGAACTCGCGCTTCCAGTTCTCGGCCGAGCGATCCATCAGGAAGTTCATCGCCAGCAGCGATCGGCCCGGTTCGACATCGCCCGCCACGAACATGGCGCCCGCCGCCTGATAAGCAGAAGCGAGCGATGGGCTGACCGCGATCGTGTGCCCCGTCAGCACGCCAGCCTTGTGAAGCTCAAGCGCAGCCAGCCGATTGGTCACGGAAGGCCCGGCATAGGTGCGGTTGGCGAACGCGAACAGCCCGATCCCCTGATCCGGCAGCAACAGCACGTTGGAGCCATAGCCCGGATATCCGCCGCTATGGCCAAGCGTGAAACCAAGGTCACAATCGCGCGCCGCATTCATGCCCATGCCATAGGTATTGGCGAACCGGCACGGCGCGCCGCCTTCCACCGCACCCCGCGGATTGAGCGAAGCAAAGTTCAGCCCCTGCGAAAGCTCCCGCACGGTCGACCGCCGCACCGGACCCGCATCAGCCCCATCGCGCGCCGGCCAGGCATTGAGCAGGAACGTCATCCACTTCACATAGTCATGCGTGTTGGTGACAACGCCGCCCATCGCGCCAAACACGCCATGCTGCATCGTGGGCTCAAGCAACCACGCATCGTTCTCCCAGCGATAGCCGCGCGCGAGATGAGCCGGCGCGACATCGCGCACTTCATAGGTTGTCGACATCATGCCAAGCGGGCGCATGATCTCGCCCTTGATGTAGGCGTCGTAAGGCTGGCCCGACACGTTGGTGATGATCCGGCCAAGCAGCGCATAGCCAAGGTTCGAGTATTCCATCTGCGTTTGCGGCGCGCGCGTCAGCGGCACGCCCGCCAGCAGCAGAGCCGTGAACTCCGCTTCTGACAAAACCTGCTGGCGATCGCCCCACGGATCGTCCGTCACGAACCCGCCGACATGGCTGAGCAGGTCGCGGACGCGGATGCGCGGGGAATCCGTGGTCGGATATTTCAGCGCCTTGAGTTCCGGCACATAGGTTTCGGCCGGGGCGTCAAGCTGCAGCTTGCCATCGTCCCGCAGCTTCAGGATGGCGAGCGCCGTGAACGCCTTGCTCATCGAGGCGATACGAAACATCGTATCGGCATTCACCGGCGTGCGCGTGTCGATATCCTGCACGCCCGACGCGCTGAGATGAAGCAGCTGGCCATCGCGCACAATGCCCCACACCAGGCCGGGAATGTGCTCATCCACCTGGAATTTCGCGAACCGCTTTTCGATGGCAGGTATCGCCTGATCGAAGCCGGACGTAGCCGGCGTCTGCGCCACCTGAGTTGGCGCCTGCGCACACGCCGCGACCACGCAGACCAGCACCGCCGCCGCAACAGCCCGCAAACGTTTCATGCTCGTCCCTCAGTCAGCCCTGCCAGTCAGCTCTGCCGGCAGCCCCGCCACGACTGTTCAGCGCGTGCCCCGCGAATGCAAGGCGATAATTCTGGCCGCGCGGCGAAAGCCGTCCGCCTGCCCAGCCGGGTATGAAAACGACAGCCCCCCCAACCGTTTCAAGCCTCTATCCGGCGCCACGCCGCCGAATGCCTCATTCGCCCGCGGGGGCAGGGGCCTCGCCTCCCGGCGCCGCACCCGCTTGCTGCCTGCCATACACGGCGTATCCTCCGCATCACCAAACGGCCAATCACTAAGGGGATTGAAGCCATGAGCTATGATGTCGGCGCCGGCGATCTGGTTCTGTGTGTCAACGCCGCCCCCAACCACGTCACGGGAGAGCCCGTGCCCCTCGTCGCCGGCGAGTCCTATCGCGTCCTCGCAGTGATGGATTTCGCATGTCCCTGCGGCCGCTCGGATGCCTTGCTCGATGTCGGCGTAGACTTCGCCTGGTGCCAGACCCGCTTCCGCCTCATGCCCAAACCAAAATTCGAATCCAAAACCCGCACCGCCCCCACACCAAAAGAAAAAGTCAAAGCGCGCTAACCACACCCACCCCCAACGCAAACCGTAGGGTGCATTGAAAATGCACCGCGCCGCTAGGCTGATGAATGACGCTTTGACCCCAAGCAGACGTTCAAATTGGATCAAAGCTGGATTGGTTGCCGGCCACTATCTATTGATGTCCCGCAAGCTCCAATCAAAGGTGAACGTGTATCCGCACGTGCGGACAGCGCCATCGGTGGTAAATCCAGGCAGGAACCTCACCGTCGGGACCCAGACTTCGGTGGCGCGATCAAGGCGCGTGAAACCTGATGATCCAACCATCTTAGAGTCTGTCACGGCACCACTTTCGTCGAGGCAAAGCTGTATCGTGACTGCGCCTTGGTCCCCATCTCGAAGAGCATCGATGGGATAGGCAGGCGGTTCCACGCCCGGCGCAAGGCGTGGGGTTTTCACAATAGACGCGTCATGCACATCGTAGGCCCCATCCGCGATGGCAATCGGGGCCTCTGTAGGCCGGAACCGTATCGGACCAAACGCTGACATTCGCGAAGCCTGGGCGGCATTTTCCTGAGCAGCCCCATCTGACATTTGTGACCTCTCGATGTAGACGTGGCTGTTCGGCGTTCGATAGGCCCAGATACGTTGCCCGCCTTCGTCCTGGGATACGAACCAGTCCTGGACTGTGACCGCATCGCTGGACGGCTCCAACGGCATCCACTTCGCCCTGCAGGCGTCGTTGCAGGTGTTGAAGCTTGGGGTGCGCAGCTTTCGCCCATCTATCATCCCGATCAGGTCCGTGCCGTAGCCGTTATCGACAATCGCAACGCCGGGTGGAAACCAGCGTGTCATTTCTGCTCTTACCCAGAGCGCTGATGAGCCTTTGTATCCGGTTCTGTTTGGATTGATCATTCGATAGACGGGCTTGCCGCGGTAGGCCCAGATATGGCGTCCGTCCGTCTGTTTCTCGATCGACCAGTAACCTGAAGGCGCGTCTCCGACGTCAGCCGTGATCACAGTCCAGATCGTGGCGCACGTGCCTGCACAATTTGATTGGCCGGGGACGGTATCATTCACATGGAAGAACAGCGGCGACTGGTCCGAGTAGCGCCATGTTCCGTCTTCTAGAGTAACCCCTGGCGGGTCGGCCTCAGCTGAAAGGCAAAGGTTCAACAACACCATCACAGATAAGGCTTCGACCTTTCGCATGGCCCCTACCCCCAGTCCTGTCTAAGCGTGAAACCTACCGTATATACGGCGCGCCCATGTCCGCTAGATGATCGCTACAGGTTGAGCTCACCCCCAAAGGTAGACATACGGCCCCACCAGATTCCGCTGAATCCCCCACACGCCCGCACACAATTTCCCCCACAAAACCAACGCCCCATCGCGCATTCATCGCAAATCCCACACCCATCCATCCCCACCCCGGCAAACCGCGCGCAATACTGTGCGCATGACCCACGCGCCTGATCTCGTCCCCGATCCCATCCGCGCCCTCTGGCAAGAGGCGGCGCGTTTCATTGCGTTCGTGCTGCACCAGTTCAGTCGCGAGCACATCCGCGCGGGCATCAGGCGCGCCACAGGCGCACGCCTCTCCATCTGGCTCAGCGAAGCTGAAAGCTCTCTCCGCCGCCTGATCTTCATCGCAGCGCTCAGCCTCACGCCCGCACCCCTGAAGCAACACCGCTCCGAAACTCCAACACCCCGCGCAACACATGCGACGACGCGCAGCTTCCGCATCTTCAGCCTCTACGGCTCGGGCAAACCTCGCGGGCGCACCTCACGCTGGACGCCGCCACGCGAGCCTCAGCCCTATGCCCACATCCGCTTTCCCTCCGATCCCATCCTCGCCCTCGGCCGCATCCCCACACGCCGCCCGACACATCGCCACAATGGCGGCCCCATCCTGCCGCGCCCGAAGCAGCGCCATCCGCTCGACCGCTGGGTCCGCCTCTCGCGCACCGACCCCGACTGGCGCCCGTCACCCAATGACGGCGTGTTCATGGATCTCGATTACACCGTCCTGCGTGAGCCGCCCGACGAAGACGCGCCCAAGCGCAAGCGCCGCAAGAAGCCGCTGCGTCTCGACAGCCAGGCCGACTGGCGCCGGCATCACGACGAATGGC
>Ga0116156_10000805_pt1 | contig 32208 bp, 34 predicted proteins | sample AD_UKC045_MetaG_FD_89891 | JGI IMG/M metagenome (GOLD analysis project Ga0116156, IMG submission 89891) | Active sludge microbial communities of municipal wastewater-treating anaerobic digesters from USA - AD_UKC045_MetaG | ecosystem: Engineered > Bioreactor > Anaerobic > Digestate | place: USA...
CGGAGTGAGGGGCAATTCCCCTACGGGCTACCAAAAAAACTTCGTATTCTCGAAGTTTTTTAATAGTCAATCATAAAATCCCATTCTTTAAATAACCGGGGAATTGAACGGGCGGCGAGAAAATATTTGGTTAAGCGGCAGGTGTTGTTTTGTGTCGATAATTTAAAAGTGGATAAGATAATTTGACATCGAGGTCTTTGCTCTATTTAATATAATTTCATGAGCATCAGGTCTGTGTGCGCCCAGGTATCTTTGATGTCAATTGTTTTGATAAGTTTTTTTGGTATCTGCTCCATGGAGCACACTTCAGTAAATGGTCATGTTCATCGGGAGATGATCAGTCAAAGCGGCTGCGCGGACAGTGAATGCCCTTTGACATTGGTAGCTGACTGGAAGCCTTTGGAGAAGCTGTCTCAAGTCGATACGGTCAGAAACTGGAAATTGCTGTCCTGGCCGGGGATTGACGGTCTTTCGGTTTATAAAAGAAATTTAAAACAAGAAGCTTTGTGCCTGATAAACAATAAAGCCGGCCCCGGTTATCTTGATCGCGGTGATTCGATCGTGCCGGATAATTTGATGCAGGCATTCAGCCAAGGTATTTTGCATGCCAAAATTTACGCGTAACAAGCTGACGCGCGTTTTTAGGTTGACGCGCATACGCAAGTTTTATTCTTTTTAATTGTCAGCTTTATGAATCAAGATTCAGATTCTGTAAAAAATCAAAAACAGGCACGGGTTCCGGGTCATGAATCGGATGTTTGTGTGCAAGGTATGACTTGTGCCAGTTGCGAGATGCTGGTTGAAAGATCATGGAAGGATTTGCTCGGGGTAAAGAGCGTTAAAGCCAACTCCGCGGATGGTACGGTTAAAATAGACAGTGATCGTGACATCAGCCTGGAAGAGCTTCAAGCCTCGTTGTCTGATCAAAAATACAAAGTATCATCAAGTAAGTCCGGACAAACTAATCAGTTGCTTGATAAGAGACCGGCGCCGTTTGAACTGGCCGGTTTATTCGCTTTGGCCGTCGCGTTAACTTGGGTTTTTACCCGCCTGGGAGCCTTGGACGGCGGGGTGGGCATGGGAGCGACCATTGGCATCGGAACAGCCTTGTTTTTAGGCTTGTTGGCTTCGGGCTCGTCTTGTTTAGCCGTGGTCAGCGGGCTGTTGCTTTCTTGCGCTGTACCGTCGTCACAAGATTCTAATAAAAAGATGGCCGTCAAATTATTGCCCACCATCATGTTTGTCTTGGGACGGACGGTTGTTTATGTTTTGCTCGGAGGCGTCTTGGGGTGGTTGGGTGCCAGCCTGTCTCCTTCGCCCATGGTCACTTCCGGCATCTTAGCGTTAGCTTCTTTGTATATGGTGGTCGCGGGTTTGGACATGCTGCACATATTGCCCGCTTGGCTGAAAAATCGTTTACCGAGATTGCCCAAAAGCTGGGTACACGGAGCTTTGGATAAAACGGTTTCCAAAAAACAATTTGTGCCTTTGTTTTTGGGCGGAGTGACGTTTTTTTTGCCGTGCGGTTTTACGCAGGCTTTGCAAGTTTACGCTTTGACCACCGGCAGTTTTTTGGGCGGAGCTTTGGTTTTGGGCGCCTTTGCTCTGGGGACGGCTCCCGGCCTGTTTGCCTTGGGAGCTTTGGCCGGGTCCATGAAAGGCGGCCTCGGCAAGTTTGTCATTAAAACTTCCGGAGCGTTGATCATTGTGCTGGGTCTGTTTAATTTGCGGAACGGAATTGTTTTGGCCGGGATCACTTTTCCTCCGGAGCTGGGAAGGGCTGACAGCGTGTCAATCAGCGGGTCCGTCGGTCAAGCAAACGTAAACCAAGTTCAGGTTATTAAAATGAAGGCCGGGCGGGGAGGTTATACTCCCAATAGATTTACTTTACAGCAAGGCATTCCTGTTCGCTGGGAAGTAGACGCTTCTCAAGCGGCCGGCTGTGAAAGGGCTTTGGTTTCCAGAAAACTCGGCATTAACACGGTCTTAAAACAAGGCGTGAATGTTTTTGAATTTACGCCGTCCGAATTGGGGACAATTGCCTTTTCGTGTTCCATGGGCATGTACACGGGGCAATTTACGGTGGTGAACAGAGTTGCTGCCGCTTCAGGCCCGGCGGTGGATGAGGCGCTTGAGGGCGAGTATCTGGAAGATTATTTTATGTGCGCTCCCGCAGCCTGCCATGACGGAGAGGGGGACTGTCCTTTTTGCGGCGGTTCTCCGGAACAGCCTCGATAATACTTAAAAAGCAAGATAATTATATGATCAATAAATTTACAATTTCCGGTTTGCACTGCGAATCGTGTTTAAAGCTTGTGCCTTTGTTGCTTCGAGAAATCAAAGGCGTTAAAGATGTGCGAATCAGCGGTTTGGACGGCCACGTGGTCTTGGAAGCGGATGAAGTAATCAGCCGTCAGGCAGTGGAACAGGCTTTAGCGGGAACGGATTATAAAGTATCATAAGCCTATGACATCCGAACAAAATACCGAGAGAATCAATCTCTCTCTTTATGGCATGCATTGTGCTTCCTGTGCTTTGTTGATTGAAAAGCAGATTAAGTCCGTACCGGGAGTTAAACAGGTTGGTGTCAATTTTGCCGGTGAAAAAGCATCGGTGTTGGTAGATCCCGGGCGAGTTAAGCCCGGCGCCCTATTGGCGGCCGTCAGTGACGCGGGTTATAAAGCGGAGATTGTGAGGGGGGATGACGGCGGCCGTGAGGAACTGAAGAAGCGTCAAGAATTAAAGAAGGCTCGTGGATTATTTTTGGCGGCCGCGGTTTTCAGTTTGCCGTTTTTGTATTTCATGCTCATGGAATTCTTCCCTTTCATGCCGTGGTCTGAAAATCTTGAGCCTTGGATGGGTCTGATTTCTTTTGTTTTGGCCACGCCGGTGCAGTTTGTTTTGGGCGCCGGATTTTACCGGGGATTTTGGTCGGCTTTGCGCCTTAAAACTTTTAACATGGACAGCCTGATAGCCATCGGCACTTCCACAGCCTATTTTTACAGTCTGATAAATTACTTCAGCGGAGTTTTAACCCGCAAGTCGCTGATCGGTATGAGCGGAGAGCCGATGGATTTGTATTTTGAAACCGCGGTTTTTTTGATAACTTTTGTTCTGTTGGGCAAATGGCTGGAAAGCAAAACCAAGGCCAAAACATCGGATGCCATCAAAAAGTTAATGAAGCTTCAATCCAAGTCAGCCAGAGTCATCCGCCAAGGTATGGTTTTGGATATACCCATAGAAGAAGTGGTGGCGGGCGACAGGATTGTGGTTCGTCCGGGTGAAAGCGTGCCGGTTGATGGCCGGATAATTCAGGGCGAGACATCCATTGATGAGTCCATGATGACGGGGGAGAGCTTGCCGGTTGATAAAAAAGCGGGCGACAATGTGACCGGCAGGACGGTTAACAGATTTGGCGGTTTTGAATTTACAGCTACGCGCGTGGGCAAAGACACCGTGTTGTCCCGCATAGTCAGGTTTATCGAAGACGCGCAGGGATCCAAGGCGCCCATACAAAATTTTGCAGATAAAATATCATCACGTTTCGTGCCCGTGGTCATCGCTGTGGCGATTCTGGCCTTTGCGGTTTGGTATTTCATCATGGGGGCGGGCTTGACCTATGCGCTTTTGGCCTTTACGGCCGTCATCGTCATCGCTTGTCCTTGCGCTTTGGGTCTGGCTACTCCCACTTCCATTATGGCGGGTACGGGCAAAGGAGCTGAATATGGGATTTTGATCAAGGGAGGCGAACCCCTGGAGATGGCGCATAAAATTCAGGCTGTGGTATTTGATAAGACCGGCACCATCACCAACGGCCGGCCCGATGTGACGGATATAGTGTGCTTCGGCGATGTAAATCAGAATCGTGTTTTGGAAATCGCGGCTGGAATGGAAAAAAATTCCGAGCATCCTTTAGCTGAAGCGATTTACCAATATGCCAAAAAAAGGGGAGTGAAAGCTGAAGACGTCAAAAATTTTCAAGCCGTTTCCGGCTTAGGTGTAACAGCTGAAATAGGAGGCGTTCAGTACAGGCTGGGCAGCCGGCGGTGGCTTGGTGATGATCTGGAATTGTCTGACGAATTTTTGACTAAGATTATAAACTTGGAAAGCCATGGCAAGACGGTTATGTTGCTGGGGGCAGGGTCAAAGGCATTGGCCGCTTTAGCTTTGGCGGATACGGTTAAGACCACTTCCAAGTCCGCGGTCTCCAAATTGAAACAAATGGGTTTAGAAGTCTATATGATAACCGGTGATAACGAGAATACGGCTAAAGCCATTGCCGGTCAGGTGGGCATTGAACGTGTTTTGGCCAATGTTCTGCCCGAAGACAAGGCTAAGGAAGTTTCAAAGCTGCAGCAGGCCGGACTCATGGTCGCCATGGTGGGCGACGGTATCAATGATGCTCCGGCTTTGGCGCAAGCTGATTTGGGGATTGCTATGGGTTCGGGCACGGATGTGGCCATGGAAACCGGCGGTATAGTCATCATCAAAAACGATTTGAGGGATGTGGCGATCGCTATTAAGTTGTCACGCGAAACCATGAGCAAGGTGAAACAGAACATGTTTTTCGCTCTGTTCTACAACAGTCTGGGTATTCCCATCGCGGCGCGCGTGTTCGCGGGGTTTGGTCTGATTTTAAAGCCCGAACTGGCCGGCTTGGCCATGGCCATGAGCTCTGTTTCGGTGGTGGCCAATTCGTTGCTGTTGAAAGGTTTTAAGCCCGATAAACGCAATTGGCTGTCCGAAGCTTCGCCGTATGTGATGACGGCTGTATTCTCAGCCGCCTTTATCGCTTTTGCCAGGATCAGCGGACGTTAAAAAAAATCCCGTCGTTATGACGGGATTTTTTGATGAGATCATTTTAGATAATCATGGGCAGTTCTTCCACGGCCATCTGTTCACCCGTTACAATACCTTCTATTCTGTAGGCGCCGTGCTGGGGTGCTTCCATGTAGCCGTTCCAGGCCGCTCGCGCAAAACCTCCGCTGTCGATCCAGTCAAAAAGCCATTCATTGGTATATTTGGCGTCTGTCTGTTCAATGCCGGCTCCGATATACATCAGCCAAGTCCGGTTAAAATCTTCCTGTGAACCTATGGTGGGTGCCATTAAGATGGGCAAGCCCAAGGCGCAATAAAAAGACATTTCACTGGGTTTGGTCCAGATGATATCGGTTTTCCTGATCAGCTTGCTGAATTCTTTAAAATAAGTGGGTCTGTCCGGGTAATAATCGATAAATAATTTTTTACCCAAAAGACCGTTCAGTTTTAATTTAGTGACAGCTTTCATGAAATCTTGAGCCACGGATTTTTTGGTGCCGGCCATCAAGTGCAAGACAAAACCGTCGCGGCGCAATGTGCTTTTAACACTGCTTAAGATATCTATGGCCAATTGCTGCTGAGCGCCTGCGCCGCCTACCGCAAACATGAGCGTCAGGGGATGGTCTTTTTTCATCTCGCACGATCCGGTGCCGATTTCCGTTTCAATGGTCTTGAAATATTTTTTGATAAAAATTCCCTTGGGGTCCAAGTTGCAAATTCTCCTCATCAAATCTTTCTTGCAAATACTGTTGTCCAGGCCGCCGATAACCTCGCGGGGCAGGGGAAAGCCCGTGTGATAAATGTTGCCTTCTCTGACTCCGTAAAGCTTCAGTCTTTCCACCACTCGGCCGTTGGGAGCAAAATATTTAATCCGGCTCTTTTTAGGATCTCTGGGTACCCAGGCTCTGGCCATGTCCGCGTCGCAGATTTGCAAATAGATGTCTCCCGGATAATCGTAAACTTCGGCCGCGAAGGCCGCTGTAAAGAAGGTGCAGATCAGAGGTTTGGGATCTTTGGATAACTTTTCGATTAAATGTTTGCCCAGGCCCATTTTTTCTATCATGTAATAAGTTTGTCGTGTTTGATAGTTGGGATCTGATAAGTCTCGGCGGGGATAGAAATCCGCGATCTCTTGAATCTTGTCCATGATGGCGAAAGCAATGTCTCCGACCACGGGGATAGGTTTTAGTCTGGATACGGCTTCATAGCCTTTACGGCTTTGCAGCCACAGTTTTTTATCCTTCTTGGGTATGCCCGGATAATCATTGGCTTCGATTATTCCTCCATAAGCCAGTTCTTTGAGGGCGAAAGCGGCACGGTCATGGCCATAACCCATATTAACCGAAACCACATAAGCGCAACCTTTTTGGTTGACGCATTTGTTGGTGCTTGTCATATATGATCTTATTTTAACATAAAATTAAAAAAATATGTGTTGATAACACATATTTAATGTTTTGCGGCTGATTAAAATTTGATGCGCCGAATTTTTTCCATGATGGGCTGATAGACATCGTCGCGGATATCTATGCGCAATTCATCTTTGTTTATTCTGTTTTGAAATTTTACCGGGGCGCCGGTGATTATGGCCAAGGGCTGACTTTGATTGCCTTCGCCCATGAGCAGAACGGAGGCCGCCGCCAGTGTGTCGGCCGCGTCTGTTCTGGCGGATTTTAATTCACGTCCGTATAAGTCTTTTTGTCCACGGTAATCCCGGATGCCCGAGAATCCGCTGTAGCCCAAGGCGATGCCCACGGCGCCGTTGCGCAAAGGATACATCAAACTATCAGTGATCAAGACCCCGAGTTTTTTCAGTCTGTATTTTTTAATGAAATGTTTTCTGATTAAGTCGGCTGATTTAAAACTGTCTTTGGGCAATAAAATATATTTACCGTTGACATTGGATTCATCGATGCCCGTTGATTTGATCAGCATGTTGTCTTTAATGGTCAGCCAAGTGTAACGCGTGCGCATAACATATTGGCTTTCTTGGCGGATCAGTTTTTCTTTGGTGCCGGCGTCTTCTTTGGCGTGCGTCCGGCCTTCGGACAAGGCCACGATTTTTGAGGTGACCACGATAATCGAGCCTTCACGCGGTTTGGAAATATATTTATCCAAAAAAACCGTCAGACTTTCGTTTTCTTTAAAGATGCGGGTCTTGATGGGTTTAATCAACATAAGCCTGATTATATTATACTTGTCCGGCAGGATTATCAATATGTGTTTACGGTCAGTAATTCGATTGTCGTTTGGCCGGTTGTCAGGCCGTCCGGAGCATTGACTTGTGAGATGATTTTTGATAAACAGGCCCTACCCACAAGCCAGAGGAGGCAACATGAGTTCCGAAATCAATTTGCAAGAAATCCATTCGGATGGCCGAGGCGCGCACCTGCAATTGACGTTTGTCGACAACGAACGGGGCCGCTCGGCCAAAGCCTACCTGAAGGGCAAGCTGGAAATGCAGGGCGTGCGGGTCAGCGAACGCGGGCACACCATCAGTTTTAGGGTGCCGGCCAAGTTTGACAACAGCGATTACCAAAGGCATGTGGCCGTGCACGTCCAACAGGCCAGAACCGTGTCCCTGCACGGCGGATACGCCATGGAAACCCGGTTCATAATGACTCAGCACATGTACGCCGGCAGTGACCACGCCCCGTTTGTCGGCTTTGTGGAATTGCTGGAGATCGCCAACCCGCCGCCCGGCAAGCACCCGCTGGTGATCTTTGAACGCTGGAACGGCCAAGCTCGTTTCTATGAGTTCCAAGATCTCATGTCGGCTGAACAGTGTTTCGGTCGGATTTTTATCCGGCTCGGAAACAGCTTGAGCGCTAAAGACGGGCTCATCAGAGCCATTGATTGCGGAGAGCGTCGTCCTTGGTTCTACGCCGGGGAAGGGGAGCTGCCGGAAGGAGATTTCATGTCAGAGAAGGTGTCTACTCGGTCGTCCTAAGCGGGACGGCTTTTTTAATATTTGAATGTCACAATCTTGTCATCAATGTCTTGCGAATTCTCTAACGTTCTGCTATTTTATTGACTGCTATATATCAGGTCAAAGGAGGGTGAGGGGGATGGTATGTAGTACATAAAGAATAGGGGCGTCGTATAATGGTAGTACGGGGGTCTCCAAAACCTCTAGCGCGGGTTCGATTCCTGCCGCCCCTGCCATGAAGAATCCATCTGGTGATATAACCAAGGTGGATTTTTTAATAGGCCAAGACGGGTGATTGATGATATAATTTATGTATTATGAAAAACACCTTTTATTTCTTAAAAATCACGGCCGCCGTCGGGTTTCTCGCCATGATCTATGTTAATTACCTGGCCAATGCACTGCCGATTGGGGGAGTGACCACGGGTGAGGCTTCGGATGCCTATGCCAATTTGTTTACTCCGGCCGGCATAACCTTTTCCATCTGGGGGCTGATTTATTTGCTCTTGGGCGCTTACGTTGTTTATCAATTTGTTTATCCTAAACACAACAAGTCCGAAAAACACGAAAAATTACTGTCCGAAATCAACCGGTATTTTATTTTATCGTCTTTGGCTAATATAGCCTGGATTTTTGCCTGGCATTACGGCGTAATTTGGCTGTCCGTTATCATCATGTTGTTATTGTTAGCCTGTTTAATCAAACTGGCGGAAATTTTTAAAAAACAATCTCTTAAGGCTCTGGATTATATCTGTATAAAATTGCCTTTTAGTCTGTATTTTGGCTGGATCAGCGTGGCGACTATCGCTAATATCACTGTCTTATTGGTCAGCCTTAACTGGAATAGATTTGGCTTATTGGATGTCTTTTGGGTGATTCTGATACTATTTGTAGGAGCGGGAGTAGGTATTTGGCGCATGCTTAAAGATCGTAATCCGGCCTATGGCTTGGTGTTTGTCTGGGCCTATTCCGGCATTGTTCTAAAGCACTTAACTAAGGACGGTTTTGCGGGCCAATATCCCAATGTAATCATTTCAGCTATAGCCTGTATCGGATTATTAATTTTAAGTGTCGTTTACTTGTATATTAACAAAAGTTCTACGCGGTAATTGATTTTTAGTATGAATTATTATCATTATTTTTTGCTGGGCGTGTTCTTTAGTAATTTTTTTTGGCCCTCGTATGTCTTTGCCGGGGATTGCTTTGTCGACCCTGTGCATCAATACACGGGCACGGCCAGCATCAGCTCGGCGGTCTTTTTGCGGGATCAGGCTTGCATGGAGGGATCAAGTATTTTAACCACCTTGAGCGCGGGGACGGCTGTCAGCGTTTTAGGTTACACGGACGGTTGGTACAGCGTTTCGGTCAATGGAGGCCGCGGCTGGGTGGGCCAGCAGTTTGTCAGTAACGGAGCCGCCAAGACGGGCAAGGTTTGGAGTTCTTATCAAACCTACATGACCGAATACCCAAGTTCGGGTCCGACTGCATCTGTTCCAGCGCCCAAACCTCCGGTTTATGACCCGAATTTTCTCTCGCGGGTCAAAGGATATATCCTCCTTCAAGTCCAAGAACATGGTGAAGCTTGGTACGTGGATCCTGTGTCACAAAAACGGGCCTACATGAAAGATGGAGCGGTCGCTTATCAGATGATGCGTTCATACGGCCTGGGTATCACGGACGCTGATTTGAACAAACTGCCAAAAATGAATACCACAGCTGAGATAATCAACGCTTCAAGCATCTGTGCCTCAAATTCCTTGGCCAATAGATTAAAAGGCCGAATTCTTCTGCAGATTCAACAACACGGTGAGGCTTATTACGTTTACCCCAAAAATTGCCGGATGATTTACATGAAAGACGGCGCTGCGGCTTATGAAATTATGAGATATTTGGGGTTGGGGATTACGAATGCGGATTTGGATAGGGTGGAAGTTAAATAAATATAACAATTAAATATATTAAATCGTATGCCAAGAAGAAAGGGCGATAGCGCCATGTTTACATTGATTGAAACGATTGCGGGTTTTATTATATTAGTTATATTTATTAATATTGTAGGATTGTTTTACACGGATCCCGGACGATTGTATCGGTATTTATACATTGCGCCTGCGGTTATAGCTGGATTGTTTGTATTATCCTATATTATAAAAAAAGTTTACGATTTTTATCGTTCAAAAAAAGATGAAGAATTATATAGTATTATTGAATCCGGCGAATTTTTAAAGAAAATTGATAAATTCATAGACCGTCTTGGCAAACAAAAAAGTAAGGAGTCATGGAACCACCGGGATTATTCCTTTAATCAAAGCGATTTGGCATATTTTTTAAATCTATTAATAAAGGAGGGGTTAAAGATTAATCGCAGACAGCTTGAAAAATATTTAAAAAAAAGAATTGATGATAAAGCGAAAGATTATTTACAGGATAGCGTTGGATCGGAAGCAAAAGATCTGAACTCTTTGTCCGGCAGTGATTTTGAATCATTGCTAAAAAGACTGTTTGAAGCCATGGGATTCAGCGTGCAGTTAACCGGCAAATCGGGTGACCAGGGAGGTGATTTGATTGCAAATAAGGATGGTAAAAGACACTTAATACAGGCCAAGCGCTATAACGGTTCTGTCAGTAACTCGGCTGTTCAGGAAGCCGTGGCCGCTAAACCGTATTATGATTGTTCGCATGCCGTGGTTATCACTAACGGTGAATATACACGCGGTGCCATGGATTTGGCCAAGGCCAATAATGTCCAATTGGTTGGTAAAAAAGAATTACTACAAAAGTTGGCTGATCATTTGCATGAAAAGTGGATTTGAGAATAACTGCTAGTGTCTATATATATTATGTGTTAAAGAAATCAGATATGCGAAAATCAGCATTCATTATATGTATATCAATCATCGCTTTGTCCTCGACGGCGGCTCAAGCCTCTATCACGGATTGCAAGCCTGGTTATAAGTTCAACCGTAACAGCGGAGTGGGCTGTCAGCAGATTAATTGTGCGGATGTTCAGCATGCGCATTACAGTTACACCGGCGACTGTATCTGCGGGACAGCGGGCAGTATCAATGAAAAACCGACCGATCCGAATAAATCCTGCCGTTATCCCAATTCTCATGACTCTTGCCCGGGTTGCGTGTATGCCTGCGTGCATGTCAGCGATGCGTGTCCTGATCAGGCGCCTGCTCGGGCGCCTCAAATTGAGCCTGAAACCGTTAATCCGCCTGTTTTGACGGTTCCGGTTACTGAAGGTGGTTTGTTTGATTCGAGTATGGCAGAGGTGGTAGGTTTCGATGATTTTCAGGCTCAAACGTCAATACCCGTGGAAGCTCCGGCTGACAATGAAGTGGCAGCGGTTCCGCCTCTTTTGCCGGATAATGACTGTATAAGATTTTGCGCCAAACTTACCCGGGGAGGGATTTATGACGAGGTATTAAAAGCCGAGGGTGAGTATCCTGACTGTCGTTGTACGGTGGACAATAAAGATGATAGCAATCGTTTGACACAGACCGTTACTCAGAACGGTGACCTGCGCACCACCTACACGTATGATCCGAACACGGGATTGCTTGTCACCAAGAATACCATTTCCATCATGGCTGAAAAAGAAAGAATAAGAGCTTTACTCGGTTTTAAATACAATGAAGAACAAATTGATACATTGTTGAGCAATGAAAATATAAGTCGTTGGTTCGAAGATAAGATGAGTAATATAAAAACCAACGCCGGTATGTTGACGCCCGCTTTTTGGTGGCAGCATATGGTCGCGCTTTGGGATCATGGTTACGGCAACAGTGCTGATTTTGTGGATACTTATAATTTCGGACGTTGCGGAGATTCCATGGAATGGCTGGAAAGGAATCTGGCCGGCGAGCTTAAACTGAACGGCAAGCACGACAAAAAGAGCGAGGCTATGCTGTCCATAACCGGCGAAAAATACGGCAATATATTGAATCACACGGCCTTGATTGTGCGTCCCGTCGGTTATTCCAATCTTGAATGGGGAGAGGCGGTGCAGGAGTTAATGGATAAAACCAGAGACGGAGGCTTAACCAAGAACGATCTTTTAAATCTGGATCCTCGGTTGCTGGATGCCAAAGTTTTGGACCCATATTTTAAAAAGACCACTACGGTCCGCGAGTTTATCAAGGGCTGGTCCGTGATTAAAATCAGTTGATTATGAAAAAATATTATATCGCGATAGGCGCCCTACTGTTCGTTTTGTTATCAGTGTTAGGGCTTAACGCCGTACTTCGCTGGAACGGTAACTACGCGGAGGAACGTCTGTTGGCTCAAGATGATTATGCGCAAATCCGGCACGGAGTCATTACCGGCTCCTTGTCCTACCCGAGCGATTTTATGCCTAATTTGGAAATTTGTGCGGTTGATATAAAGACTAATGAATCATATTGCACTTATCAGATGATACAGGGTCCTGATTTTACTTATGGATATGGATACCGATTGGAGGTCCCGGCCGGCAATTATCAAGTTTATTCAAAAATAAATGATCAGTTTGAAGATTATAAAGCTTACTATTCAGAGTTTGTTAAATGCGGAGGGGAGTACACTTGTACTAACCATGCTCCGATAACCATTCAGGTTTCAGCAGATGAAACAGTCAGAAAGATTGATCCGGTAGATTGGTACGCGTCTCAATAAAAAACGCCCGGGAGCCAGTTTGCTCGAGGGCAAAAGTTTCGTCAATCGCCGCAAGCCAATCCGCAGGCGGCGATTTGCCTTAGGTTGCTGCAACTTTCGCATTCGCAGACATCCACCATTTCTTCTTGAGCTTTGTTCTCCAACGCTGGATCGAGAACCGTGCGTGCAGCTGCGAAATCCTGGTTGCGCAGACAGCGGGCTTCCTTGGGAGCCAGCTCTACGATGGCCGTTGCGATGATCCTTCGGGCCTGTTCAGGATCTTTTTGGTGTGCGTCATAAATGACATCGGAGACAGCCGCCGCCACCAGTAAGGTATTGCGAATGTAGGCCGGATTCACATCTTGGAATGATGTGAAGGATCGTTGCTCTTCGGTTAAGCGCAAGACGTATAGAACGTCTTGGATTTCAGGCAATCTTTGAGCCCACGTATTTTTAGGGTAGGCTAGAGCGAGGCCGAGTTCCTTGAATTCAGGTAGACTCATGGTCGTATCTCCCGGACATGAAACGTTTCAAGGTTCTGAGTGAGTTTAAGGGCTGTGGGCTGGTGAGTCAAATAAATAAACCGCCTTGGAGCTAGATTGCTCGAGGGCGGGGAGCGGGACGGTTTAATCGGTCGTCGAAGTGACGGCCGGCGCGACCGTGTGTGGCATGGACCCGAGAGACTGGTATAATGGTTTTAATAATTAATAAATTGCAAAAAATGTATGTCAAAATTTGAACAGCCGGGCTTGGATAATAAATTAGGATTAGCTGATAAACTAAAAAAGACGGCGGTTTATGGCGCCATAGCCTTGGGCTCGGCCGCTTGCGCTCCCGGTGCAGGAGAAGCTCCAAGTTCAGCGTCCGCCCATGAGGCTAGAGTCGAGCAGTTGCAAGATAACAGTCCTGAAAGTGTTATAAAGAAATTATTAGCTGGCAAAAATATAGGGTTGAATGATCTTGGCGGCGGTAATTTTAGTCTGGTTGCCATTGGCAAAGCCCTGGATCAGGATATGGCTGAAGAAATGGCCAAGAGCGAACTACAACAAATGCGTAGTAATAATGCAGGATTCGTTTTTTTGCCTGTATCCGGAGCTCCAAAAATTGAAAGTGCCGGTGATGGCTTCTACTATGTTCTTGTCGAGCAAAAAGGCGTCAAGGAATAAAAAAGAGATTTAAAATTGTATTTGCCGTATATTGATTTTTCAGCTGTCTTGCATTAAATAAATATAAACGAATCAGGCTGTGAATACTTGCCACAACCGTCTTTTTCTGGTTTAATGCCAGCTCCTTTATGGATCATGGAAATGTCATCATTCGTTTCAGCGGAGTCAAATTCGGCTATGACGAAGAAAAGCCTCTTTTGGATGAGGTTGATTTTTCAGTTAGGGAAAATTCAAAAATAACTCTCATGGGACAAAATGGAGCGGGCAAGAGTACGATTTTTAAAATATTGACAGGAAAGCTTAAACCGCAAGCCGGAGAGGTGCATGTTAAAAAAGACGCTACTATCGCTTTAGCTGAACAGGTCATGGCCCGTGAGCACCTGGAAAATACGGTGCGTGAATTTTTTGCCAAGGCCTTTAAAGAGGTTCCTTATAATTTGGACGGCAGCATTCGGACTTATTTGGAAATGGTAAATTTGGATACGAGCTTGGATAAAAAAGTTAAAGAGCACTCGGGCGGACAACAGGCTCGTTTGTTGTTGGCTTATGCGCTGATTCAGGAGCCGGACATCTTGTTACTGGATGAACCCACCAATAATTTGGATAAAGAAGGAGTGGAGCATCTGACTTCTTTTTTAATCATGTATCCCAAAACCGTTTTGGTCATTTCGCATGACGCCGATTTTTTGAATCTGTTTACCGAAGGCGTTCTGCATCTGGATGTCTTTACCCGCAAGATGGAGCAGTACGTGGGCAACTATTTTGATGTGGTGGAAGAATTGGCCGCGCGTTTGGAACGCGAGCGCATGCAAAACGCGCGTATGCTCAAAGAGATTCAGGATCGTAAAGAAAAGATTAATTTTTTTGCCAACAAAGGAGGTAAGATGAGACGCTTGGCCAGTAAACTTCGCGATCAAGTGGTGGATGCCGAAGAAAACATGGTGGAGGTCCGGCGCGAAGACCGCACTATCAGGGACTTTGTCATTCCATGCCAAGACATTCCGGGAACTTTATTGACCATGAAGGAGATATCTTTGTTCAAAAAAGGGGAGTGCCTGCGCCGGGCGGTGGATATAGAGGTGCGTAAAAGATTTGTTTTGAGGATTACCGGTTCAAACGGTATCGGTAAAAGTACTTTGCTTAAAACCATTGCGCAAAATATGGATCCGGGCTGTGTTTTGGCTGAGGGTCTTTCGGTGGGTTATTATCGTCAAGATTTTTCAGGTTTGGATTTTGAAGCTACGGCTTATGAATCCCTGGCCGAAGTCATGACCATCGAATCCAACGAAAAACTGCGTGCCGTGGCTTCTGAATTTTTGTTGACTTCTGATTTATTGAAAAATAAAGTCGGTTCTTTGTCCGAAGGGCAAAAAGGATTATTATGTTTCGCGCGCTTTGTATTGCAGTCTCCCGGTTTGTTGGTTTTGGATGAACCCACCAATCATATAAATTTCAGGCACTTGCCGGTCATTGCCCGGGCCATTGGCCAGTATAAAGGCGGCCTGGTCATGGTGAGCCATGCTGAAGATTTTATCGGTCAAATTAAGATAGATGAAACTTTGGATTTGGAATTTTTAGCCGATAAATCCAAATAAAAAATGTATGCCGGCGGCCCATTGGTTTGTGTACATGGTTCGTTGTTCGGACGGGACTTTGTATACGGGTATTACCGCGGATTTAGCCGCCAGAATCAATAAACACAATTCCGGACAGGGGGCTAAGTATACCCGTTCCCGCCGGCCGGTTTGCTTGGTTTGGAGCGAAGAGGTCGTCTCTCGGTCTCTGGCTGGGCGGAGAGAGGCTGAAATAAAAAAGTTATCACGTCTTGAAAAAGAAAAACTGATCACGGTTTCGGTTTAACGACAAACAAAAAAATCTTCGATGAAGATTTTTTTGACCGTGTCAGTCTATTATTCGTTTTTTAGGCGAGTTTGACGTTGACGGCAGCTTCTCCCTTATCGGTTTCTTCGATGTCAAAGGTGACTTTGTCGCCTTCGCGAAGATCCTCATATTGGGCGTCAACCAATGATTTGCTGTGAAAAAACAAATCCTTAGGCCGACCTTCTATACCGATGAAGCCGAAGCCGCGATCGGTAAGCTTTTTGATGACACCTGTTTCCATATGTCTTTTGAAGATTCTTACTAAAATTGTTGAGTTAAAAAATAAATTGCTGAACTCGACTAGGTTTAGAAGTTATTACAATTTTATGCTGTTTAGCATAGCGCATTTTAGCCAAAATGTCAATAGAAAAAGGTTTATCAATTAAAATAACCCTCCGGGAGGCGGGGTATCCGCCGGAAGACCGGAGGGGAGAAGGGCGCTAAGAGACCCGGTTTTTTGGATCACTGCAGGCTTTTAAGGCTTGGCAGTGGGCGCAGCCGCAGATACGCGACAGCTCTGAGGGCCGCCGGTTTTCCGCCTGCGTCATACCGAGTATGCGCTGCGCCTCGGCAAAACCCGGAATGAGCAGACAACGGGCTTTTGCGGGGCACAGAGCAATGATGACTTGCGCGATGGCCTTGAGCATCTCCGGCCGGCCGATTATTTTTGGGCCGATAATTTCAGAGGCCGCGCAAGCCGCCGCGAGCAAAGTGTTGGCCACGTAGGTGGCATGTCTGGGCAGGCAGATATTGTAGTATTTGTCTTTGTCGGACAAATGCATGGCATAGAGAACATCTTGCGCGAATGGAATCTGCGGAATTCTGGACTCCGGATCATACTTCAGCCAAAGGCCGATTTTTGAGAAATCTTCTTTGCCCATCTTCTCTCTCCTTGAAGTTTGGCCGAGAATTTCTCAGTTTTCGTCCGGCGCGGGATGCTTGCCAAGGCAAAGCTTCGTTTCTGCCGCCAAGTGTTCAATTTCTTTTTCCACTTTCGCATACCAGCCGGGCAGGCATCCTTGATGGCGCGCTCCCCAAACCAAGAATTTCATTATGGTTGGCAGGTTGCGGTCATCAGCCGGGAGGATTGCCTCTCCTTGGGTTTGAAGTTTTTCCGGACTGAGGCTCAGATGATTGAGATAAGCCGCTTCAAGCCAGGTTCTTTCGTGAGCGTTCAAGTCTTGCCAGCGCATGGCGTGCCGGGAAGATTCCAGGGTAACGGCAAGTACGTAGATGACCAGTTGGTAGTTTTCCTCATCCAGATCCTCTTGGGCTTGCAGCATGATTGTAATGAGCGCTTTTTCCAAAAATTCATCTTGAGTCTGGATGGTTTTTGATTTTTCATCGAAACCAATGTAACCCGCGTTGATCATGGCGCTCATAAATTTGAGAGTGTATCTCATGATGCGCATGAACTGCTCGTTGGCCACCACCTCCAAAAGAAAACCGCCGCCGATTTGTTCAACGGCATCGGCCCAGTCGCAGGGTTCGTGTGTTCTCATGTCAAAGCTCCTCCTGATGATGGATATAATCAGAGCGCTAAATCGTTGTCAATTTTATAAATAAAAAATACCGCCCTCGTCCGAGAGTCGGTCTGGAACGGGGCGGCGAGCAGGTTAGCCGTCGCAAGCGTGAAAGCGGTCTTCTTGTGCCCGCCTGATACGGCATCGGCAGCAGCCGCATTGCGGCCCTGTTTGTTCCGTGAGGACGGTCGGCACATATTGCCCGGACATACGGAGAGCTTCCGCATAGGCGGGATTGAACAGGCAGCGGGCCTCTTCCGGGCAAAGCTCGATGACCGTCTCAGCGATCAGTTTTTTTCTGGCCGCGTCATCTCGTTCGTCGAGCCGGAACAGCCGGTCAGCCACCCGGGCCGCGGTCATCAGGACATTGCTGATATACGGCGGGTGGTGTTCGAGTCCGAATTCGTAGCGCGCCTCCTTGTCGGATAGCCGGAAGACATACAACACGTCTTGCACGTACGGGATCTCCGGCACGGTCGCGTCGCCGTAGTAGGCGTAAAACATAGCCGCGGCCGGACTGTTCTTCTCTCCTATTTTTTCTCCCATTTCTCCTCCTGTAATCTCAAGCGATATCTTGAGAGTGAGCAGTGTAAGTCGTATTATTCCTATTGTCAATACCAGTCTTCCGGCCAAATCTCTTTTGTCTAAAATATATATTTGCGGTAATATTTATAAAGCAAAGATATATGATGGCATTTTTATCCAAACATCGTGTTGTTTGGACCAGAAGAGAGTTCGTGGTTTCGGTCTTATTGGGCTTGCTTATTTTGTTTTTGAGCTTGGTATTGAATTATTTTGCCGGCACTTATGCCAGCGCCAACGCCAGCCGGCCGGTCAACGATATCATCTTGGACAATTTGCCGGTCATGAACGTTGATATCATCTTCATCGAAGGCTTTGTCGTATTCGTCATCTTTGTGATAGGTCTTTTGATTTATGAACCGAAAAGCATGCCCTTTGTTTTTAAAAGTCTGGCCTTGTTCATTGTGGTCAGGGCATTTTTCATGTCTTTGACTCATATCGGACCTTTTCCCGAGCAGTCGCCTCTGGAGCCGGGTCCCATTACCGGTCTGCTGAATTTTACCGGAGATTTGTTTTTTTCCGGCCACACGGGTGCACCCTTTTTAATGGCTTTGGTTTTTTGGAGTCAAAAATATATCAGAATCGCTTTTTTATGTATCTCCGCCTTGTTCGCGGCTACGGTTTTGCTGGGGCATTGGCATTATTCTATCGATGTTTTCGCGGCCTTTTTCATCACTTACACTATTTTTCATCTGGCCCGCAATTTCTTTAAATCGGATTACAAGATGCTGATTGAGGGAGTGAGATGACGGACTTTGCTGCGAAGGAATACGTATTAATGACATAATGGCTGATTTAGGCTACACTGCTCAAATATGAACAATATTACACCTCTGGAACCGGGTTTTTATGGCATGGGCATTGCTCCCAAACTGTTGGATATTTTGTGGCAGCTTCAGTATAAAGCCCCCACGCCCATACAGCATAAGTCCATCCCCGTGGCCGTGGAAGGCAAGGATCTGATCGGTATAGCTCAAACCGGCACGGGCAAGACCTTGGCTTTCAGTGTTCCGCTTATTCAGCGCTTGGCTCAAACCAAGGGCCGGGGTTTGGTGATTTTGCCCACCAGAGAACTGGCTTTGCAGGCCGAAAAGGTGATTCAGCAATTGGGCAGGCCCGTGGGTTTACGCACGGCTGTGTTGATTGGAGGCGCGTCCATGCATTTGCAAATGCAGCAGATCAAACGCAACCCGCACGTCTTGGTTGTCACACCCGGCCGGTTGATTGATTTTTTGGATCAGAAAAAAATCAATCTGCAGGATATTAAGGTTTTGGTTCTGGATGAAGCTGACAGAATGCTGGATATGGGTTTTGCCCCTCAAATCAAACGCATATTGCAAAATATTCCCAAAGACAGACAGACCTTGTTGTTTTCAGCCACCATGCCGGCCGAGATCGTAAAAATCGCCAGTTCATACATGAAACTGCCTGTGCGCATAGAAATAGATCGTTCCGGCACCACGGCTGAAAAAGTCACGCAAGAGTTATATGTCGTCAATAAAGACGATAAGATCAAGCTGTTGGAAAGACTGCTTAAAGAAAACCGCGGTTCCATTTTGGTTTTTACGCGCACCAAATACGGCGCAAAAAAGATTGCCAGAGCTTTGAGAAACATGGGGCACTCTTCGGCCGAGATTCATTCGGAACGCTCTTTATCTCAAAGGCGCGAAGCCTTGGATGGATTTAAAAACGGAAAATACAGAATTTTGGTGGCCACTGACATTGCCGCCCGGGGCTTGGATGTTAAAAATATTGAATTGGTGGTTAATTTTGATCTGCCGGATCAGGCCGAGGATTACGTGCACCGCATCGGCCGGACCGGGCGGGCCGGACAGGTGGGCAAGGCCATTTCCATTGCCACGCCGGATCAGCGCAAAGAGGTGGAAGCTATAGAAAGATTCACGCGTTCATATTTGCCTGTCACCAAATTGCCTGACATGCCGGTCACAAATTTAACCGGGAGTTCATCGGCCGGCGGCCGCAGACCGTCCGGACCGCGGCGCGGTGTAAGACGCGGCCCGGGAGGACCGAGCCGACGCCGGCGATAAAATTTTTTAGCTCGCACCGCGTGCGTGTGGTAGAATTGAGGCATGTGGTACGTTTTTTTGGTTAAGCACTTTTTATTGGCAGTTTTTTTGATTTTGATTTGGTGGCTTACCAGGCCCGTGTATTTGGATTTCAGGCGCCGTCATAACGGCTATGGCGTGGTTTTTGACGTTTATACGGGCGAACCGCAGGCTACGGCCGTCATCAGGCTGAAAAATTTGATGGGCCGGATAGTCAGAACCGTGGTCACGGACAAGGAAGGCCGTTATCGTTTGCTGGCGCCCAAAGGCGAGTATTACGTCCAGGTCGACAAACCGGGTTATTTTTTTCCGTCACAAGTTTTGGCCAAACAAAAACACAGTCGTTTTTATAACAATTTATTATCCGGCGATCATATTTTCGTGCAAGATTACGGAGTAATCACCAAAAACATCGCCATCGAACCTGAAGCCTCAAAGCGCAAGCCTTTGTTTTTAAGAGGCATTCATTTGGGGAAAAATACGCAATATTGGATTTTATTGATCGGCAGTTTATTGGGTCTGGGTTTGGTATTGATTCAAATCACGTCTTGGATAGCGTGGTCTTTGTACTTGATTTACGCCGCGGTCATGATCGGCCGCTTGATGTCTTTCAAACCGGCTCAACCGCCTTTCGGTACAATTCGCGACAGCCAGACCAAGCATCCTTTGCCGCAGGTTATAGTGCGTATCATGGACAAACAATACAACAAACTGCTTGAGACGCAGATTACGTCGGCCAAGGGCAGATACGCTTTTATCGTAAAAAGGGGAGCCTACAGGATCATGATTGAGAAAAAAGGCTACCGCAAAGTCATTTTGAATTTTCCGCAAATCAATAAGGATGGTTTTTTATTGGCCAAAGATGTATTCATGACAAGGGTTGATCCGCGCGCCTGACCGCCAACCGATCAGTCTCATGGGTTGACAACCGGCGTATAAAATGTAAAGAAATACAGACTAATTATCCGAACTGGAGGAAGAAAGGGGACAGCATGTATTTCAAGATATTGACTGCGGTTTTTTTATGTTCATTTTCTTTTTACGGCACCGGGGATGTTTTATCGGAAATCAATCAGGAAACGATTGAAAGTGCTCCGAACGGTTACATTGGAAACACTCAAGCATTACAGCCCAGAATTGACGGAACGGGGCAAGATTTGCGCCTGGCGGTGTCGATTCATCGTGAACGGGTTTTTGATTTGCCCGCTTCCCTGAAAGCGGTCAGCTCCGGGGTGGATTCGGATCGCGACGGTGTGGTTGACGAGTATGATCCGCACCCCAATCGAGCCGGTCTGTTGCGCAATATTATTTACGAGGTGCCGTATAATGGCAAAGTTTATGTTTTTCGGCTGAATATACAAACAGATTATTTGGATATTTATCGTCTGCATTTACCGCATGAATTAAAAGAGACCGGCGACAATGTCCGGGACTTTGTGCTGGTCGGCGATCCTTATGTCAAGGAACTGGCGGATCAGGCTAAGAATTACGCGTCTCAAGATAAAAAGGTTAATGCCCGAGATCTGTTGTTGTCATTGGTCAAAAACATCCCATACAACCAGGACGGTTATACCGGCAAGTTGGAATATCCAAAATACGCGGTTGAAACTTTGGTTGATCGGTCTGGTGATTGTGAAGATTTCAGTATTTTGGCCGTTAATCTGCTGGGTGAACTGGAAGGGTACGATAAAGTCGCTTTTATATTTTTCCCGGGCCATATGGGAGTTGGCATCAAAACCGATAAGTCCGGCATCAGCGCCTTAAAAGCACGGCGTTTACCGTCCGACCACATCATCTCGGGTCAAAATATGTATTTGTATCAAGAGGCGACCTCGCCTGTTTGGCGCCTGGGGCAAATCCCGGTCGAATATGATCGGAAGAAAGCTGTCGTATACCCAATTTTATAATATTGCTTTATAATACTCGGGTTATGATAAAGAGAGCATCATTCATGATTATGACGGCTTTTTTGCTGTCAGTTGTGTTTTTACCTTCGCCGGTTCAAGCTTCAAAATCTCCGGTGGGTTTTGAAGCCGGTCAATATGCCGGTGACTTTGTTAAAGAGCAGGAGAGCGGACGAGTTTGGTATATCAGCGCCATCAATTCAAGAAGGTATCAAGTTTCCGAGGGCGATGAGCATGTGTTTGAAATCTTGAAAGAACAGGCGAAAATTGAACCCTGGCACCGTATCATTACGGCTCCGGCGGTTGGGTCCGAAGACAAGCCAAAAATTAAAATCGGCGTTAAGGGCTTGGTTTATGATGACCATGCTCCGGACCTCTTGTGGCACATTCAAAAAAGAGCCTATTTGCGCCAAGCTTTAAGGACCGCGCAAGACGTATTTGATTATGCGCAGGGAGCCATGGTTGTCGGCGAAAAAGAACTGTACGAATATCCCATTGGCTACGCGCTGTATGATTATTCGGTGCCGGAACCCAAAAAAGACAAGTCTCCGGAAGCGCCCGAAGACAAGCGCGATCTTCGAAAATATATCCATGTTTCAATCAAAGAACAGCGCCTGCGGGCATATGAAAACGGACGCCTGGTAAATACTTTTTTGATTTCTTCGGGCCGGTGGGGATACTATACCCCAAGAGGGGATTTTTCGGTCTTAAATAAAGTCCCGGTTGTTCGTTATCAGTGGAGCTATGGCAAAGATCATCCGGATAATTACGATTTGGGCAACGTGCCGTACAATTTAAGAATAATGCCTCATATTTATATTCATTATGCTTATTGGCATAATAACTTCGGCAGGCCCATGAGCCGGGGATGTATCAATGTCAATTTGAAAGATTCAAAATGGATTTACAGATGGGCCGATGAAAATATTGGTGTGTTTATCGAGTAGTTTTTTCGGTGTTCAAGGAGTACACGCACCCGCAATAATTTTGACGATAAATACCGGCCTCTCGAGCCCTGTTTTGTGAGATTTTTTCTCCGTTTTCTTTTTTCCAATCTTTGCCCAAAAAATTGATTTTGTACTTTTGAGCCAATTCAAAACCCAAAGCGTTGATCTGATCCGCGTTTTTTCTGCGGCTGACGCTTAAGGTCGTAGCTGTCCAAGAGAAATCGTTGTTTTGAGCAAAACTCATGGTTTTATCCAATCTGTGAGCTATGCACTTGACGCAACGCACGCCTCTTTCCGGCTCATGGCTCAAACCGCGGACTTCGGCGTACCATTTGGCCGGTTCATAGTCGGCCGTAATAAACGGCAGGTTGAATTTTTCGGCCATGACGCGGGCCGCCTCCAGCCTCTTAAAAAATTCATTTTTTGGATATAAATTGGAGTTTTCAAAATAAACCGTTACTTCATAATCGGGCAATAATTTTTCGGGCACGTAAGCACTGCAAACTCCGCAGCAAACATGCAGCAGCATTTTTGGCTTGGTCATAGGTTATTTGGCCGCCCGTCTGAGTACGTGCAGGGCGGGCCAGTTGACCTCCATGTTGTTAGTGGTTATGGAGAGCGTGCCGGTCAGGGATGGTCCTTTGAAGTACCAGTAAATCCAACCCATATCCAGTTGTGCAGCGGCTCGTATGGCATCATTTATCCAAAACAGTTGTCCATGTCTCCGGTCCGTAAAAATAGTGCCGAATTCAGACATGATAACCGGGTGAGGCGCATCGGCTTGAGCTTTGGCTTTAAGAGATTTCAAATTTTTCAATATTTCCTGATCGTCCCAGGTAAAATCTTGTCCGGGGAGCGTCAAGCCCGGGTAGAACAAGGTTTGGGTGGCGTTCGAAGCCAGCCAAGAAGCTCCTTGCAAAGAGAATTCCGTGGGCAGGTAATAGTGGACTGAACGGATGATTTGCGGATCGGGAATTTGAGGGTAAGCAAAATCCCAGCTTTGATCCGGCTTAACATACATGCCCGGCTGAATAATTAAGGCATGATTGACGTCGTGTTCACGGATGGCCCGCGCTGTAGAACGCATCAGCTTCTGATATTTATCAAAATCCAAAGTGGCCGGTTCGTTCATTAAGTCGTAGGCCAAAATACCTGGGCGTTGAGCATAACGTTTAGCTATTTCCCGCCAGACATCCACAAAACGTCCGCGCATCCAATCGTCTTGCCAGAAAATTTGATTGGCCGGATGGATTTGATAGTCTTGATACACGCCGCCCGTGGGTATATGCATGTCCAGGATTAAATATATTCCATGTTTATCGGCCCAGCCGATAATTTCATCCAACCATACAAAGGAGGATTCGCGCCAAGCGTAAGAAGGTCCCGGTGATTGGAAATAGTCGCTTTTTAGCGGTAAGCGCACAGTATTAAGGCCCAGGTTTTTTAGCAATATAAAATCGTTTTCCGTTATCCAATCGTCCGCGGGTTCAAAACGGTCCGTGTACCAAAGGCTGTCCATATCCATATGATTGACTCCCTTGATGTTAAACTTTTCATTTTTGAGCATCAGATCTTGGCCTGAAACCCGAACAAAATCATTTTGTTCCGCGGCCTGGGACGGGGGAGTTAAAAAAAGGCATAACAAACAAGTCGTTAGCACGGAAGCGATGATTCTTTGGTCGTTTTTGAGTGACATACTTGACGCTGCGCTTGAGGTTGCTTATGATGTTTTTTATTAAATTACATGCAAACTGAATTTATCAATCTGGCTTTGTCCAAGAGCCAGGCCATGGAGTGCCTGGGTGCTTTGTTGATTAAGTCCGTTTTGGAAGATGAGTTAAGATCCGAACGCGGACAGGAGCCGGCTGAGCTCTCACCCTTGATTTTAAGGCTGGCAACTTTGCTCAACATCAAAGAAAAAGTTTTAGAGTCTCAAATGGATTCGGTTGAAGAAGCTCTTTGGGAGTATAGCTGGTTTGTCTTCACAAATGAATGGGCTTGGTTCAGAGCTCAGCAAGAGGCCAAGAAAACGGCCGGTCAGTCGCCGGTAAAAGAAACCGAGCTGGAAAAACGGGCGGAAAAAATATATAAAATCAAATTTAATGATTTTGTTAAAGAACTGGACATGTGCTCGCAGTCCCAGAAAAATCGTAAAAATAAAAACGTGGAACAGCGCAAAGGGGCCGACGGGCGCTAAGGACCGGTGCTTAGATCCATTTCTTGAATCGGCTGATCTATGACATAGGTCTGATTGTCAAAGGTTCCGGAGCCGATTTTTTTGGCGTCAACTTCTTTCAGGCTGTAGCTGACAAAAATAGCCGCTCCTATGTACAGCGCCAGGAATAGTCCGATGATGGCGAAAAATGAATTTCTAAACTCAAAAACTTCGTTGGCAAACGATTTGATGAGATAGGCCAAAGCCACCACTGTGATTGATACCAAAATAGCCCAGAACATAGCTCTTTTTTTATACCTTAAACCGGGGTTTTAATCAAGGCTCCGGGGCTGGCCAAAATATCGTATTTTTGGTAGGGTAATCTCGTTCGCCTATATATGCCAGCTACCACCAATGGCCGAAAACTTCAGCAAATTTTAATCGAAAACAAGCCCAGGGATCTGGAAGAGGAGGATAAGATTACCGTTCATGCCGGCATCAGCCGCATAGCTTTTTTTTATGAAAGAATTCGTAATGTGGTCGACTACAAAGATGAGCATTTGATTCGGAAGTCAGCCATTTTACGCATTTTAAAAAGGCAGTTGTTGTTGGAGCAGGATCCAAGAGTCATTGCCGAACGCCTGATACGCGAACTTATCGCGGCCCGTTATTTATCAAATGGAGTTTTACCCGTATTTCTGATAGATCAGGTGGCTTGGGTCATTTATAAATATCAGTTGGTTTCCAAAATAAACGCGGGTCCGGACAGCCATCAGGAATGGTTAAGGGCCATGGTGTCGGTCGAGATTGAAGACATATTGGTCGATTCTTCCAAAGAGAAGGCTTTGGTGTCGTATTTGTTTGACAGGATCAGCAAGTCCGTCAAAGTGCGCGGTGAGGCCCTGGATGAATCCGAACTGCGTTTGCAGATATACGTCGCTTGTTACCGAACATTGGTCAAGGCTGATGATGAGATTCTTGGCTATAAACTCTTAAGAGCTTATCTGCCCGAGTGGCTGGCTCCTCAGTCCTGGATGGATGATCCGCGTCCCATAGCCGAGCGCTTGGTGGCTGTTGAACACAGGATTAAACAAAGACTGCATTATTCTCTGTCTCAAAAATTTCAGAAGGCGGTCAAGTCTTGGGCCGTGGCTTTGAATTTTTTGGTAGAATGTTTGAGCAAGAAGCCGGATGAAGCTTCTTTGCTGCTGGAAAAACCGGAAGCCATGCAAGTGGCTTTGGCGCGTCTGGCTTCCGAAAAATACGCATCAGCCAAAACGCGTTTGCGCCGGGGCACGGTCAGGGCCATGGTGTATTTGCTTTTAACCAAAATGATCGTGGCCTTGCTTTTGGAGGTGCCGATCGAATGGTATTGGTATCAACAAATTCATTTTGAAGCCTTGTTGGTCAATTTGCTGTTCCCTCCGTTCATCATGTTTTTGGTGGGCGTATTCATTAAATTGCCGGGCAGTGATAATACTCAGCGAATCCAGCAGGCGGCCGAAGAGTTGTTGGGTGATCTGCCGCCGGTCACGCGCATGATTACGGCTCCCAGGTCACGAAGCGCTTTAGCCGTCAGCCTTTTGACGCTCACGTATTTGCTGACCTTTGTCATAACTTTTGGTTTAATCTGGTTGATTTTGGATAAATTTGAATTTACGTGGATTTCTTCTTTGATCTTTGTGTTTTTCTTGTGCTTGGTTAGTTTTTTCGCTTTCCGTTTAAGGCTGAATACGCGCGAGTCCGTAGTGGTCGACGGCAAAGTTACTTTATTCAATTCATTGGTGGACTTTTTTTCCATTCCCATTCTACGGGCCGGCAGATGGCTGTCTCAGTCAATTAATAGAATCAATATCTTCTTGTTCTTTTTTGACTTCATTTTTGAAACGCCTTATAAGTTTTTCCTGTCTTTGCTGGAAGAGTGGTTTGCTTTTGCCAAAGAAAAGAAAGATGAATTGCAGCCATGACCTGTAACGTGTAGCATATAGCATGTAACAAAAATATCATGCACGGAGAAAATAATTTTAAAATTTTGAATACTTCCAAGATCTCTTCGGCCAGAAGGGGGGTGTTAAGTACGTCTCATGGCGATATACAAACTCCATTTTTTATGCCCATAGCCACCAAGGGGGCGGTTAAAACCCTATCCAGTTTTGATATGGAAAATTTGAAGGCGCAGATACTGCTGTCAAATACTTATCATCTCTATTTAAGGCCGGGCATGGAAGTGATCAAAAACTTCGGGGGATTGCACAAGTTTATGGATTGGCCGGGCCCTATTTTGACCGATTCCGGCGGTTATCAGGTTTTTTCCTTGGCTTCACGCCGCAAGATAACCGAAGAAGGAGCTGAATTCGCTTCGCATATAGACGGTTCCAAACATCTTTTGACACCCGAGCTGTCTATGGATGTCCAGCAGAATTTGGGGAGCGACATGGTGATGGTATTGGACGAATGTACGCCGCCTGATTATGACGAAAAGACATTGAACAATTCTATTATTCGAACAGTCAGGTGGGCCGAACGTTCCAAGGTACACTTTGAACAAAATTTGAATACATCAAATAATCCGGGTGCGTTGCTGTTTGGAATCAACCAAGGAGCTACTGATCGTAATCTTAGAGTCAGACATGCTCTAGATTTGATCAACATTGGCTTTGACGGTTACGCTATCGGCGGTCTGTCGGTAGGCGAGCCTTTCGAGGAAGCGTGCGGCGTTCTTGAAGTTCTGCATCCGGTTTTACCGGCAGACAAGCCCAGGTATTTTATGGGCGGCGCCAAACCGCATGAAATAGTCGCTTATGTTAAGCGGGGAGTGGACATGATGGATTGCGTTTTACCCAGCCGCAACGCTCGTCACGGCTTGCTTTACAGGTTTGTGCATGAAGATCTAAGCAGGCCCGATTTTTATGAAACCATTCATATAACCAACTCAAAATATGCGATCGAGCAAACTCCGCTTAGCGCGGACGGCGATGAATTAAGCCGATATTCGTTTGCTTATTTGCACCACCTTTTCAGCGTGCAAGAAATGCTGGCTTACAGGCTGGCCACCATGGTGAATATTAAGTTTTATCTGGAGCTGATGGCGCGTTTGAGGTCCGGAATTGAACAGGGCGCCTTGTGATAAACGGTAACAATCAGGCCCCGTGTCCTGTGTAGACGGCCGCGCGACCGGCGGTTAGTATATGTGGCATGCAGGATTTTTTGGATAAGTTGAACGAAGCGCAAAAAAAAGCCGTTACTCATGAGAGCGGACCCTTGTTGATTGTGGCCGGTGCCGGCACCGGCAAGACAACGGTTTTAACCCAGCGCTATCTTTGGCTTTTAAATGGAAAAAAACACCAAACGGACGAGCTGGTGGCTTTGACTTTTACGGAAAAAGCGGCTCAAGAGATGGAAGACAGGGTGCTGGAAAATATGCCTAACGGGGCCTATGATTTTTGGATTCATACCTTTCATGGATTTTGTCAAAGGATCCTGGAAAGGCACGGTCTGGAAATCGGCATACCCAATACCTTTAAAATTTTGACTGAAACCGATGCTTGGATCTTGCTGAAGAAGCATTTGGAGGATTTGCCTTTGGATTACTACCGGCCTCTGGGCAATCCGGTTAAGTTTTTGCATGCGCTTATCAGGCATATCAGCCGGGCCAAGGACGAAGGCATCACCGCCGAGCAATATCTGGATTTTGCGCAAAACGCGGTTTTGGACGGCGATTCGGCTGAAGTGGTGGAGAGTGAACGTTTGAGACTCAAAGAATTGGCTGAAGCCTACGCGGCATATCAAAAGATATTACGTGATTACGGATTTCTGGATTTTGGAGATGTGATCATGGAGACGCTGCGTTTGTTTAAAGAGCGTCCCGCGGTTTTGAGCTTGTATCAAAAACAATTCAAATATTTGCTGGTCGATGAGTTTCAAGATACCAATTGGGCTCAGTATGAGCTGATTAAACTGCTAAGCCGGTTGGCAAGGAATGTGACCGTGGTGGGTGATGATGATCAGGCTATTTATAAATTCAGAGGAGCATCACTGGCTAACATTTTGCAGTTTAAGGATGACTACCCGGAAGCCGTGACCGTGGCCCTGACCTCCAATTACAGATCTCATCAGGACATTTTGGATACGGCTTATAAAGTCATTCTGAATAACAATCCCCATCGTCTGGAGGTTTCTTTGGCTGATCAGGGCTTGAGCAAACGTCTTAAGTCTCATATTCAGGATGAGGCCGACGTGCGCGTGGAGTGGTTCCCGACTTTAGTTAAAGAAGCGGGCTGGGTGGCCGACGATATAGCGGTCCGTCACGGCGCGGCTCCCAAAGATCAGGGCTGGAGCAAATATGCCGTTTTGGTCAGATCAAATGACCAGGCCGTGCCTTTTGTGGAAGCTTTGTCGGCCCGCAACATACCTTTCAGGTTTTTTGCTTTGCGCGGGTTGTATTCCAAGCCTGTCATTGTAGACATAATGGCCGTGCTAAAACTGGCGGTCAAGCCTGAAGATTCTGCCGCCGCCTGGCGGGTCATCAGTCTGCAAAGCCTTAAGATTCCTTTGCCGGCTCTTCACGAGGTGGTGACGTATTCGACCAGAAAGGGACTTTCTTTGTGGAACGCGCTCAGGCAATCCCCGGTGTATTTAAAGGAAGATGAGGCATCGGCCAAAGCTGTGTTAAACTTGGTGTCCATCATCAGCCGCTTGAGTGAAAGCGCTCGGCGCGAACCGCCTTTGGCTGTTTTGCATAAGGCTATTGAAGAGACGGGTTATCTGAATCACATCATGTCTTTTAGCGAGAGGGAGAGAGTGGAGAATATCGGGTATTTGAATGAGTTCGTCAATCGTATTAAGCGCTTTGAATCCAATAATCACGCGCCCAACTTGGTTGATTTCATAAATGAGCTGGAAATGGAGATAGAGAGCGGCGAACAGGGTTCGCTTAAAAGCGAGGTCGAAGGCGGTCCTGATGTGGTGCGCGTCATGACCATACACGCCTCCAAGGGTCTTGAATTTGAAACCGTGTATTTGGTGTCCATGGTTGATCAACGTTTCCCGACACGCGAAAGGCATGATGCCATACCCTTGCCAGACGGTTTGGTTCAGGAGAGGTTCCAGGCAGGGGATGTCCATTTGCAGGAAGAGCGCCGCTTGTGTTACGTGGCTCTAACGCGGGCCAAAAAGCATTTGATTTTAACCGGCGCCGACGATTACGGCGGAGCGCGTAAAAAAAAGCCGTCCATTTTTATCCATGAAACCGGCCTGGATGTGCCGCAGTCTGTTAATTCAAAAGAGGAAGCGGATGTTTCAACTCTCAAGACTTTGGAACAACAAGAGGAAGCCGCGGTTTTGAGGGAGATATTCAAGTTAAAACGGAGATTCTCTTTTACTCAGCTGGTGGCCTATAAAAATTGCCCTCTGCAGTATAAGTTCGCGCATGTTTACCGCATACCGGTTTTAGGGCGCCATCAAAAAAGTTTCGGTCAATCCGTGCACCTGGCCTTACAACGCATCTTGAAAAACCATCAGGATCGGACCGGGGTTAAACAAGTCAGTTTGTTCGCGCCGGCTGACGACTTGTCCAAAAAGACAGAGTCGGGCTTTACCGTCTCTGAAGACGAGGCTTTGTCCGTCTACAAAGAAAGCTGGATTGATGAATGGTATCCGACCAGAGAAATGCATGATGAGTATTTTTTGGAGGGGAGGGAAGCTGTTAAAAGATTGGTACAGGCCTGGCACCGAAAGGCGCCGGCTGTTAAAGCTCTGGAGGCTGATTTTGATTGGCGTATCGGTGAGCACAGTATAAAAGGCAAGATAGACCGTCTGGATACCTTGGGCGACGGAGTGGCTATTTATGATTATAAAACCGGTGAATACAAGCCCGGTCAAAAAGCCGCGCCCGTGGACAAAAAGCAGTTGCATTTATATCAGCTGGCCATGGAAGCCAAGGGGATTAAGGTGAATCGCTTGGCTTATCTGTTTGTCAGATCCGATTTGGAGGCGGATGAACACGGCTGTTCTTCCCTGGAAGTTCCTTTGCTGGAAAAAGAGGCTAAATTGGATTTCGAGGAAGATTTAAAAAATCGTATGGATGAAATTCTGCTTTCCGAATTTCCTGCGGCTCCATCTTCGTTTTTGTGCGCTTACTGTGATTTTAAAAATATTTGCGAATTCAGAAAATAGATTAAACATGATATCTATATGGCTTGGGATTCATTAAAATCCATCATGCCCAAAGCGCTTAAAACAGCGGGCATACAAGAAAAACTGACGGCGGTGCTGGTTTTGCAGACGGCGCAAAAAATTTTAACCGCCAGGTGGGGAGCGGATAAGGCGGCCATGGTTGATTTTGTGTCATTCAAAACCGGTTGCTTGAAAATCGTCAGTCATTCACCGGGTGCCATGCAGGCTCTGCGTTTGGGTCAGGCCGCTTTTGTGAATGATTTAAACAGAGAACTGGGTCAAAAAGCAGTGCATAAAATTGATATCCGCAGTCAAGGCTTTTAGTGGATCGACAGATCGGGTATAATATATCAACGATTGAGCTTGGAATAAAATTTTTTAATCGGTCTTTGTTTTTTTTATGAGTTTTCGTTGGTACGTTATTATGATGGGGGTTGGTACGGGTCTGGCTTGGGTCTCTTGGCTTTTTGTTATTCAGACCATGAATCCGGACGAAGCCGGTTTAACGGCTTTCATCTTTTTTTATGTTACTTTATTTTTATCTTTGGTCGGCACCTTGTCTTTAATCGGATTGCTTTTCAGGATTGGCTTGCACCGTGAGCCCGATATGCTAACCAGGATCGTGCGTCTTTCTTTCAGACATGCTTTGCTGTTGTCCTTGGGCGGAGTAACGGCCTTATGGCTGTCCGCTCATCGTCAATTGGCCTGGTATTGGATTGCGGTGCTGATTATGCTTATTGCGGGCGCGGAATACCTGTTTTTGATGATACAGTCTTCCAGAAGGCAATGAGGCCTTGATTTGTTCATTGCTATTTCCTTTTAGAATAGGGATTTTGTATATATCCACACTTGATATTCAAGACTCAATGCTTGTAAGATAAGCGGGAATTTATGTTTCAAGCATTACGCGGGCGGTTTTCTACGGACTTGGGTATAGACCTGGGCACGTCTACCACATATATATATGCCAAGGGCAGAGGTATTGTGGTTAACGAACCATCCGTGGTGGCTGTAAATTTAAGAAACGGCCAAGTTTTGTCCATCGGTCATGAAGCTAAAACCATGCTGGGCAAAACACCGGCTCATGTTCAGATGTCAAAGCCTATCCAAAGAGGTATTATTTCTGATTTTGAAGTGGCCGAAAAAATGCTGCGTTATTTTTTTAATAAAATCACCAGGGACAATTCTTTGTTTGTGCCGCGTCCCAGGGTGGTGGTGGGTGTGCCCTTGGATGTTACCGAAGTGGAACGCAAGGCCGTGGGCGACGTGGTTATGTCCGCGGGAGCCAAGGATTTTTTTCTGGTGGAAAACCCTTTGGCTTCAGCCATAGGCAATGGACTGCCCATATCCGAGCCCATTGGCAATTTGATCGTGGACATGGGCAGCGGCAATACGGAAATAGCGGTCATCTCTTTGAATGGCATC
>Ga0116156_10000808_pt1 | contig 32169 bp, 24 predicted proteins | sample AD_UKC045_MetaG_FD_89891 | JGI IMG/M metagenome (GOLD analysis project Ga0116156, IMG submission 89891) | Active sludge microbial communities of municipal wastewater-treating anaerobic digesters from USA - AD_UKC045_MetaG | ecosystem: Engineered > Bioreactor > Anaerobic > Digestate | place: USA...
ATGAAATAGGAGAGCTTGCGCTTGAATTCAATATAATGCTTGATTCGTTAAACAAACTTGCAGAGCAAGCCCGAATTATTTCAAAAGACGATTTAAACAATCCTATTCTTGACGACCGGATTCGCGGAGATCTCGGAGACGCTTTTTACACTATGGTTGGGAATTTAAGAAATCTTGCAAAAATCTCAGGAAAGATAAGCGGCGACAGATTGTTTGACGAAGAGATTAATAAATTTATTCTGGAAAACATTAACAAATCTGAAACGGCGGTTTTGACGGCGTCGTTCGTCAATATGATAGAAATTCTGAAAAAGCTGGCGCATCAGGCGGATTTGATATCAAAAGACGATTTGTATAATCCGGAGCTTGACGCGGTCGCTTCGGACGGAGCTTTAGGCGGTTCTTTTGTCAGAATGCGGGACGTTCTTCGGCAGCTTGCAAAACAAGCGGAAATCATATCAAAAGACGATTTGTATAATCCGGAACTCGACGCAAACGTTTCCGAAGGTTCGCTTGGTTCGGCATTCGCCAAAATGCGTTCGACCTTGAAAGAACTCGCCCATCAGGCGGAACTGATAGCTTCTGATAATCTTGATAATCCGGAACTTGAACGCAAGGTGTCCGGCGGAGCGCTCGGCGGAGCGTATTTTAAAATGAACAATATATTAAAACAATTTGCAAGACAGGGAGAAATAGCTTCGAGTTTAATTACTGATTTATCAAAGAAATCAATAATAATCGCGAACGACGATTTGAATAATCAGGAATTAATGCGCGAAACGCCGATAGACGAAAACAGACTAAATCAAGAAATTACAAACGGGACGCTTGGTTCTTCGTTTAATAGAATCGGAAAATCCGCCCTTACGTTAAGGAACGCTTTTAAAGAAGTGGTCGCCAAATTAAAAAAATTCGCCGTAATATCAGAGACTATTGCGGACGGCGATTTAACGGTTGAATTAACTCGCGAAGTGGAAACCGGAGTAGTCGGCGGCAGTTACAGGCGAATGAAAGACAATCTTTCGGAGCTGGTTGAAGTTTTAAAAAAATTATCCGGTAAAATCGATTCTAATTCGCAAGAAATGCTTGAAGCGACGACTGAAATGAATAACGGTATAACGAATCAATGCTACAAAATCGAGGATATACAGGCGGCGATTCAGGAATTATCTTCTTCGATTCAACAGGTAAAATCAAATATCGAAAACACGAAAGAAAGATCCGCCGACACAAATTCAGCGGCAAAATCGGGAAAAGAAGCCGTAAGCGCCACAGTCGAAGGATTAAAAAATATCAAACAGGCGGTTGATAAAACATCTTCAAGTATGGATAAATTATCTGCGCGGTCAAAGGAAATCACGAAAATATTAAAAGCTATCACAGATATAAGCGAGCAGACAAATCTCCTCGCATTAAACGCCGCGATAGAGGCGGCGCGGGCCGGCGAACACGGAAAAGGTTTTCAAGTCGTGGCCGGCGAAATCAGAAAACTTGCCGAAAAAAGCGCGCGGAACGCCCTTGAAATAGGTCAGATAGTCGAGCGCATTCAGGACGATATAACTCACTCCGTAGAATCTATGATGAACGGAAAAATGTATGCTGACGACGGAGAAAAAATGGTTGGCAACCTTGAAAATTCATTTGAAAAAATCGAAGAAATGATCGAAGCGACCGCGAAATCGGTTAACGAGATTACCGATATTATTTCCGATCAGGCTAAAACCACGACAGACATTACGCATAATATGGATTCCATAACTACAATATCAAAACAAAGCGCGGAGTCTTCAAAATCAGTAGTTTCAATATCGCAAAATCTTAAAAACGTAGTCGAAGAATTGAACAGCGGCATAAATAGATTTAAAAATTAATATCAATAAAAAGAGGTGAGTCAATTTGGAAAAAAAATTATCTGAAGAAGCGAAAAAATTATGGGAAATTTTAATGGAAGGGGTAAACGAAAAACCAAAACACATTAATCCGAACTCCCCAAAAACAAAAAAAATTCTCGATGAAATTAAAAATATCGCAAGAAAAAGCGAGGAACCGACCGACGTGGTGTTTGGAACCTCGGGCTGGCGCGGAATAGTCGGAGCAAGCCATACTTTGCAGAATATGGTCAGGGTTACCGAAGGCGCGGTTTCGCTTGTAAAAAACGCCAACAAAAAATTATTGAAATCTTTGGGGGTAGCGGATTTTTCAGAATTTAAAAAACGCGGAGTCGTCGTTGGAAGAGATAACAGGATACTTGGAGAAGAATTCGCGGCGGCAGTCATAGGAGTTTTGCAGAAACACGGTATAAAAACGTATTATGCGGGGGAAGCCCCCACGCCGGAATATTCTGCCGCTGTCGTTCAACTTAACGCGGCGCTTTCAATAAACCTTACTCCGAGTCATAATCCGGGATGTTACGCAGGATACAAAATTAATCCGGCAGACGGAGGACCGGCCGGCGAGGACATAACGATTCCGCTTGAAAAAGCCGCCAATTCTTTTATGACCAAAATATTTGAAGTAAGAAAACCCGATTGGAAAAAGGTTGTTAAAATCGATTCTAAAAAATTATATCTTAAACATATAAAACAGAACATTCCCGATATAATCGACGTCAATAAAATTTCCAAATTTATTAATTCCGGCGCGCTATCGCTTGCAATCGATCACGTTCACGGCGCAAGCCGCGGAAGACCGTTCCGTTATTTAAAAATAAAAGGAAATGAAAAAAAAGTAAAGATATTAAATAACGACGACAATATTTTATTTCACGGAATAAAACCCGAACCCAACGCTAAAAATATGAAATCCGCGGAAGAATTCTTAAAAAAGCAAAAAACAAAATTTAAGCTCGGAGCATTGATTGACCCTGACGGGGACAGAATCAGATTCACAAACGGAACCGAACAGATAGATATGAACAATTTCGGAGCTTTAGCTTTTCATTTCCTCGCGACTTTCAAGGACGTCAAAGGAGGCGTTTCTAAAACCGTCGCGACCAGCAATTTTATTAATTCAATAGCATCCGGATTAAACAGGAAACTATATGAGACAAACGTAGGATTTAAAAACTTCAGGCGGTATCTGAAACCCGAATCGGACAAACCCGTTATCTGCGCGTTTGAAGAATCAGACGGTTTCAGCATAGGATACGCGAATATTCTTGAAAAAGACGCTTTCGGAGCTTTAATGCTCGCGCTTGAAATCATAAGAGTTACAGAACTTGATATGGCAGCGTATTTAAGAGAATTGAAGAATTCATACGGAATCTTTGAAGCGGATAAAACTTCGGTTGAAATACCAGATTCGTTGTCGAAGTCCGATAAAAATCTCAAGATTTCCGGAATTGCCAAATTATATAACATTGGAGATTCGGTAAAAATCCAAGGATTGAAAGATAAAAGAATCGCCGATAAATTTCCGGACGACGGAATTAAATTTGAATTTAGCGATAAAAGCAACCTGCTTATAAGAGCGTCCGGAACCGAGCCTATTATAAAGATTTACGCGGAATCGCCAATAGACAAGAACGACGCTTCAAAGATTAAAGAATTTGGAAAATCTCTTGTGAAAAAATTTTTTGTTGAATAATTTATAAAAAACTATATAATACTATGATTAAATTAAAAAAGTAAAATATCTCATTTTATATTTTAATGACGCGGCGGTAGAATTTCAAAAAATAAAACTGAAATTTTCATTAAATTGAAAGCGTTATGTTTTTTTTAATTAATTTAATTTTTATGCGGAAGTGATTTGATTTGAAATCGAGAATAATCGGAACCGGTTCTTATTTGCCGTCTAAAATATTGACAAATTTTGATCTGGAAAAAATGGTCGATACTTCGGACGAATGGATAACGACCCGTTCAGGAATAAAAGAAAGAAGAATCGCAGCCGGCGATGAGACGTCGTCGACGCTTGGAATCGAAGCCGCAAAAAGAGCTTTGAAAAACGCGGGTATAAAAAAAGAAAATATAGATTTGATAGTGGTTTCAACGCTTGCGCCCGATTATATATTTCCTTCGACCGCCTGTTTGATTCAGTCGGGACTTGGAATAAAAAACAGTTCGGCTTTCGACGTTATAGGCGCGTGCACAGGTTTTTTAATGGCTTTATCAATCGCGGATAAATACGTCAAGTCAGGCGTTTCTAAATATGCTCTCGTGGTTGCCGCGGAATGCGTTTCAAGATTTGTCGATTGGAAAGATAGAAATACCTGCGTTTTATTTGGCGACGGAGCCGGAGCGGCGGTTTTGACCGGCGATAAAAAGTATGGAATCATCGGCGAGAGCATTTATTCAAACGGAGATCTTTCCGACATATTATGTCTGCCGGGCGGGGGCGGAAAATATCCGGCTTCGGAAGAAACTCTAAAAAAAAGAATGCATTACATAAAAATGGACGGGACTGAAGTCTACAAAGCGGCGGTTAGAACTATGTCGGAAACTTCCACGGCATTGCTTGAAAAAACCGGCATAAAAAAAGAATCCATCGATTATTTTATACCGCATCAGGCGAATCTTAGAATAATTGATTCTTTAAGAAAAAGATTGAATCTTCCATTGGAAAAAGTTATGATTAACGTAGACAAATACGGAAACACTTCGTCCGCGACAATTCCGATAGGTCTTGACGAAGCCGTAAAAAACAATATAATTAAGACAGGCGATATGATTTTAATGACCGCGGCGGGCGGCGGGTTTACATACGGCTCAATGATAATTAAATATTAGAAAATTAATAAAGTTAAGGGTGGTAGAATGAAGGCAAACCAAAGAGTGGTTATTACAGGTATGGGAACAATAGCTCCCGGAAATAGTTTGAACGTCGATAATTTTTGGAACATATTAATTTCCGGCGAATCGACCGCGGATACCATAACTCAATTTGACGCAACAAATTATAATTCAAGATTTGCCTGCGAAGTAAAAGGATTCGATCCTTTAAATTTTATGGACAAAAAAAAGGCGCGCAAACGAGACAGATGCACGCAATTTGCGATAGCCGCGTCTCAAGAAGCGTTTAAAATGTCGGGTTTAAATCAGTCTAACGTCGATTTTAACAGGGTGGGCGTAATAATCGGTTCCGGCATAGGAGGCATAGATTCGCTTGAAAAAGAAATAGGAGTGTTGAACCTTAAAGGGCCTTCGCGCGTCAGTCCGTTTGTAATCCCGATGTTTATTCTGAATATAATTTCAGGCGAAGTTTCAATTGATTTGGGGGTTAAAGGAATTAACTACGGAGTATGTTCCGCCTGCGCTTCCGGCACCCATGCCATTGGAATCGCGTTCCATAATATTAGAAGCGGTTGCGCGGACGCAATAATCACAGGCGGGGCAGAAGCCGCTATTTGTCCTATAGGCGTTTCCGGATTTTGTTCGCTCAGGGCTTTATCCACCCGAAACGACAATCCCAAAAAAGGCAGCCGGCCTTTTGATAAAAACAGAGACGGTTTTGTTATGGGAGAAGGCGCGGGAATACTCGTTTTAGAATCCCTTGAAAACGCGGTCAAACGCAACGCAGTCATATTGGCGGAGATAATCGGATACGGAGCTTCCGGCGACGCGTATCACATAACCGCTCCGGCGCCCGAAGGCGAAGGAGCGGCGCGCTGTTTTAACATAGCTTTACAGGACGCCGGAATCAAACCTGAAGAAATCGATTACATAAACGCGCACGGAACTTCAACCAATCTTAACGACGCGCTTGAAACCAGCGCGATAAAAAAAGTGTTTGGAGAACACTCGAAAAAAGTTAAAATCAGCTCCATTAAATCCGTAATCGGACATTTGCTCGGAGCAGCCGGCGGAGTGGAATCTATCGCTTCAATCCTCGCTATAAAAAAAGGAATTATTCCGCCCACTATAAATTATGAAACTCCAGACCCCGAATGCGATCTTGATTACGTTCCTAATAATCCGGTTAACGCGGTCGTTAATAAAGCATTGTCAGACTCTTTGGGTTTCGGAGGTCATAACGGAGCTTTGATTTTCAGTAAATTTGTTGAATAAAAAAAATTTGTTACATAAAAAAATTATGAAAAAATATCTTATTGCTTTGTTTTTTATCGCCATTATAAATTTCGTGTTAATTTCCTGCGGCTCAAAAAAGGCTTTTTACGCGCCTTATCTTAAAGAGCCTAAAGAGATTTTACCCGCAGTCAATAAAAAGACCGACGGCAAATTAAAATATGCCGAATACAAAAAATCGCTGAAATTATTCGAGGGCGAATGGAATTTATATTCGAAAATACGCGATAATCTTTCCGCCAGAAATTTTTCCGTTCTCGACGCAAATTGCGAATCATTTTTTAAGTATCATAACGACGCCAAAACGATAATTAACTACGACGAGTATTATTACGGCGTAATTTATTATCGGGCGAAAAGTTTTGTCTACAGATACGAGTTTGAAAAAGCGATTGAAAAACTAAATGAAATTCCCGAAAAATCAGAATTTTACAATAAATCTCTCGAACTTGTTAAAAATCTTATGACTGATTCCGACGACGACGGATATATAGACGAATGGGAAATCATAGAAGGATTTAATCCTGCAAATCCTTATTCGCATCCCTAAATGATTTTTAATAAAATTTTTTTTGATTCGCTGCTTAACCGGATTGATTATAAAACCCGGATTTCAAACGATCCCGTCCGTTTTATTTATAATTACAAAGAAAAAAAAAATCGCGAATTAGCCGGTTTTTTGGCTTCGATGCTCGCTTACGGCAGAGTAGAAATCATTATAGCCGGCGTTTCGAGTGTTTTAAAAAAAATCGATTCAGCCGGCGATTCTCTTTACGACGCCATAATGAATCCGGCGGTTAAATTTGAAACGCGTTTAAAAGGATTTAAACACAGATTTAACAACGGAACTGATATCGCCTTGGTTTTATATTCTTTAAGAAATTTATTAAAAAAATACGGGAGCATTGAAAATATTTTTTTATCCGGAATTACCGGCGGAGATATTAAAATTAAAAATATTTTAATGAATTTTACCGGAATAATAAGGGAAGAATTTTTAACCGTTTCAAAAAAGAGACGTTTGCCCTTAGGCAAAACTATGTATTTATTGCCTTCCCCGCAAGACGGAAGTCCCTGTAAACGATTAAATTTGTTTTTAAGATGGATGATTCGCAAAGATAAAATAGACCCGGGCGTTTGGAATGAAAAACTCGGTTATCTAACTTCTTATCTTATAATTCCGCTTGACGCTCATATTTCAAAATGCGCCCGGAAAACCGGAATGACGTCGAGAAAAACAAACGATTGGCGGACTGCGGAAGAAATAACCGGTTATTTGAAAACAATGGAACCTTCGGATCCTTTAAAATACGATTTTGCGATTTGTCATACGGGAATGGCTGAAATTCGAAATTCAAAACATAGTTAATTAAAATCAAATCCCGTTAAAATCAGCAATTCTAATTTCAACTCTTGGAATATTGACTTAAAAAATAATCGGCGAAAGATTTGAATTCGTCTTCTTCTATTGCTTTTCTAATATCCAGCATTAAATTATTTAAAAAATAAAGATTATGTATCGAGTTTAACCGTAAAACCAGCAATTCTCCGGATTTATAAAGATGCCTCAAATACGCGCGCGAAAAATTTTTACACGTATAGCATTTGCAAGAATCGTCGATTGGATTCGAATCGTTTTTGAATGAAGCGTTTTTTATGTTTATCGGTCCGTTTTTGGTAAAAACCTGACCGTTTCTTGCGTTTCGAGTGGGTAATACGCAGTCAAACATATCTATTCCGCATTTAACTCCGGATATAATATCTTCCGGCGCGCCGACTCCCATAAGATAACGTGGTTTATTATCCGGAAGCCAATCAACCGAATAGTCAAGAACCTCGTTTCGGATATCCGCAGGTTCGCCCACGCTTAAACCTCCTACGGCATAACCGGGAAAATCAAGGGAACAAATTTCTTCCGAACTTTGTTTTCTAAGATTTTTAAAAACGTTTCCTTGAACTATTCCGAATTGCAGTTGAGAAGCGAGCGAATGCGCGTTTCTACATCGTTTAGCCCAGTTGAAAGTTAAATTTTTTGCGCGTTCAGCGTCTTTTTCCGAACAAGGATATTTTATGCATTCGTCTAAAACCATTGCAATATCAGAGCCGAAAATTTCTTGAAGCTCCACAGCTTTTTCAGGCGTTAAAAAATGCTTTGACCCGTCGATATGCGAAGTAAATTCCACTCCTTCTTCTTTTAATTTTCTCAAACCGGAAAGACTGAAAATCTGAAATCCGCCGCTATCCGTCAATATATTATATTTCCAGTTCATAAATTTATGAAGCCCGCCTTGAGATTTTATTATATCCGCGCCGGGTCTTAAATACAAATGATACGTATTTGATAAAATTATTTTAAATCCAGCTTCGTATAATTCGTCGGGAGAAATGGATTTTACCGAAGCTTGAGTTCCTACAGGCATAAAAACCGGAGTGTCGATTTCGGAATGATTTAATTTTAATTTACCGCGTCTGGCTTTTGAATTCGAACTTTTTTTCAGAAGCGTAAAACTCACGATTTTATGCCCCTGCTTTTTACAAACATATCGGCAAGGAGTCCAATCAGAAAAATCATAAGCGCGGAAATCAATAAAATCAACGATAATTCGGTAATCTTCCAATTGTCTCTAATTATCGTATATACAGTTCTTAATATTCCGATTATAAAACAAAAAGCCGACGCCGGTAAAAATACTTTAAGCGGCTTGAAATATACCATTAATCTGATGACAAGCAGAAAAAATTCAAAAGCGTGAAACGGACGGATTTTTGAATCCCCGGTTCTCTGAAAATAATCGATTGGAAAAAATTTAACGAAATAATCGGCGCTTAACATTGCGCAGGTTATGGTGGTGGTGAATGAGAATCCGGACGGCAGTATATTCATATTATACAAAGCCGCTTCTTTTTTAAAAATTCGCAAGCCCGAATTCAAATCCGGAATTTTCGAGCCGACAAGATAATTCGCGAGTTTTGTTATAAATATTTTCGCATGTTTTTTCGCGAATGGAATATCTACGTTTAAACCTATTCTCGCGCCCACTACCATATCGTATTCGCCTATATATTTATGCATTTCAGGTATTGCCGTTATAGGATATGTGTTATCCGCGTCTATAATACAGATATAATCGTATGCTGAATTTTTTATTCCGGTTTTTAACGCGGCTCCGTAACCTTTATTGTATGGATGATTTATAATTTTTATGTTTTTTATATTTTCAAGAATTTTTCTGGTGTTATCCGTAGAACCGTCGTTCACCGCAATGATTTCATAAGAAATTTGAGTTTGGGTCAATATGGATTTTAAATCTTCAATAACCCGGCTGACGCCGTTTTCTTCATTATAAACCGGAATAATAACAGATATTGGATACATAAACTCCGCCGCTGACTTTATTAAAATTTATCATCAAAAATTTTTTTGAATAATAACGCAATTTTATAAAATAATAAATGTTCAAAATGAATAAGTCAATAATAAAATTTTTAAAAAAAGAAAAATTGTTGACAAGCGAATATAGACTTTTAAAATTAATGGCAAATTAGAATTTAAAAAGGAGATTCGCGTGGAAACATCGGAAAATTTTGAATTCTTTACTGACAGAATAAAAAAAATAAAAGATGAAACTGGTAAAGTTATAATTGGACAGAATGAAGCTATTGACAAATCGCTTGTCGTAATATTGACCGGAAGCCACGCTTTAGTGGAGGGAGTGCCGGGAGTTGGCAAAACGCTGCTTGTAAAAACGCTCGCAAAAGTATTGGGAAGCGAGTTTTCGAGAATACAATTTACTCCGGATTTAATGCCTGCCGATATTACCGGAGCCAATGTTTTCAATATGAAAGAGAATGAATTTGTTTTTGTAAAAGGTCCGGTTTTTACAGGATTTCTTCTTGCAGATGAAATTAATAGAGCACCGGCAAAAACGCAATCCGCTCTGCTTCAAGCGATGCAGGAAAAGGAGGTTACAATTGATTGTCAGACATTTTCCTTGTCAAAACATTTTACGGTTTTCGCCACTCAAAATCCTATTGAATTCGAGGGAACGTATCCGTTGCCGGAAGCTCAAAAAGACAGATTTATGCTGAAAATAAACGCAGTCTTTCCAAATAGAGACGATGAAATAATTCTTGCCAAAAGAACGCTTGGCGCAGATGCGCCGGAAAATTTTTTAAATTCGGGGAAGGTCTATCGGGTCATAGAACAATCTGAGTTAACGATTCTTCAAGAAACGATTAATTCCGTTTTTATGAAAGAAGAACTCGTGAATTATATCGTTGATATCATAAGAGAAACGAGAAATAACGAGAATATTTTAATAGGAGCCGGACCCAGGGCAATGCAATCTCTAATACTTGCAAGCAGAGCGTTTGCCGCTATAAACGGAAGAAATTTCGCGACTCCCGACGATATCAAATTTATGGCGGTTCCGGTTCTTGAACACCGGCTGATTCAAAGACCGGAATATGAAATTGAAGGATACTCCATAATTGAAATCATTAATGCGATACTTAAAAACATACCGGTGCCAAGATGATTATACCCTCTAACCGGCTTATCGTTTGGAGCTCTATAATTTTTTTTCCGTTTTTCGGATTGTCCGGAATTTTGCCGGAGTTATTAAATATTTCTATTGCGGCTGCGGCGGTCTTCATAATATTTATTTGTTTAGACTCGGCTACCGGATATTATTATTCAAAATATGTTATAATCGAATTTCCCGAAGCAATTAAAATAATAAGAGCGAAAGAAAGCGTATTTTGCGTTAGAATTAGTAAAATTAAAAACATAGTTATTTCAGCGGTTCTGTCCGTCGGATTTCCGGAAGAAATAAAACCGGTAAGAAAAACCGAAAAAATCGTAATGAATAAATTTTGTAAAAATTATGTTTGTGAAATTAAATGCAAAGGAATATCTAACGGTCAATATAGAATTGATATTTCGTATATTCATATTCTTTCAAAATTCGGTTTTTGGAATATAAGAAAATCAATTGAAAAAAAAATGGACATTCGGACTTACCCTGATATAAAAAAAGAAATCGGAAATATTGCCGGTTTTTTTGCAAGACAAAACGGAATTGGAATTCATAATCTAAAACAATACGGAAAAGGCAGGGAATTCGATAAGCTGCGGGAATATATGAACGGAGATAATTACGAGGATATTCATTGGAAAATTTCCGCTAAACGAGGCAAACCTATAACCAAAATATTTCAAACCGAACGAACTCAAGAAGTTTATCTGGTAATCGATTCGTCGAGATTGAGCCGCCGTAAAATTTTGGATTTAAATAAATGTCCCGATTCGAAAGCAATAATAAAAAACAGAGAAAAACAGCCGGCTTACGAACGCGAATCGAAATCTGAGTTCGATTTAAAGTCAGACATTGATTTGAAATCAGAGTTAGCTCCGGATTTTAATGAAAATGCTCAAACTATTCTTGATAAATTTATCGCTTCCGCCTTAATAACCGGATTGGCAATAGAAAAATGCGGGGATTTGTTCGGGCTTATTATTTCAAATGATAGAACCGAAAATTTTATAAGAGCGGGACGCGGCAGAAAACATTATAATATTTGCAAAAATGTTTTGTTTGATGTAAAATCAAGATTAACTTCGCCGGACTACGAAGAATTATTTAATTTTATCGGATTAAATATCAGACGCAGGGCTCTATTGATTATTCTTACAAATTTGGACGAGCCCGTTCTTGCCGAGAATTTTTATAAAGCTTCCAAATCTGCTTCGCCTAAACATCTTGTTTGCGTTAATATTCCTGATAATAAGCATCTTCGACCTTTATTTTCCGATTCCGGAGTTGAATCATTGGACGATATTTATGCAAAACTCGGAAATCATATAATTTGGAAGGATATTAGAGAAATAGAAAAAAAATTGGCAAGAAACGGAATAATGTTTAAAACCGCAAAAATTAATTCTTTTGGTTCCGATATTGCCTCTCAATATCTTGAAATAAAAAAAAGACAGTTAATATAGCATTATATTATGATTGCAGACGTCAGAAAATTTATAGAAACCGAAAAACCATTCTGGTTAGAGTTTGAAAAATTAATTTCTAAAATAGAAAACGAACACGGAAACGTTTTGTCTTACAAAGAAATTAAAAGGTTTTATTATTTATTTCAAAGAGTTTCAAACGATCTGGTTAATATCAGTTATTCAAGCGAATCCGAGATAAAAACTTATATTGAAAAACTCGTCTCCCGAGCGTATTCGGAAATCAATGAAACGAGAGTTCGCCGTCATAAAACAGATTTTAGAAATTGGTTGTTATTTATATTTCCGGAAACATTCAGGAAAAATATTTTAGCGTTTCTTATCTCTCTGTTTTTTTTGATCGCCGGAGTTGTTTTTGGAGCTGCGGCGGTATATTTTGACGACGAAGCTAAAAATATATTAATTCCTTATCAAGCTCTGCGCCAAAAACCGTCCGACAGAGTTAAATTTGAAGAATCCGAAAAAGACAAAGATAAATTAAAGGATCAAAAATCGAGTTTTTCAGCGTTTTTAACGACGCATAATGCGCGCGTATCTTTTTTTATTTTTGCGCTTGGAATTACTTTTGGCGTGGGTCCGGCGATAATGCTTTTTTACAATGGAGTTATTCTTGGAGCCGTCATAATAGATTATATCAGAGCCGGACAAACATTATTTTTATGCGGCTGGCTGCTTCCGCACGGAACCGTAGAGATTTCAGCTATTTTGATAGCCGGACAGGCGTCTTTTATTTTTGCCGGAGCAATGTTCGCATTTAAAAATAAAGGACTCAAACAAAGAATTTTTGAAAAAGGAAACGATTTGATCGCGCTTATTTCCGGGTGCGCGGCGCTTCTAATTTGGGCCGGAATTATCGAATCTTTTTTTTCACAGTATCATCATCCCGTATTGCCTTACAATCTTAAAATTATTTTTGGAATAATTGAATTCCTCTTATTATACATATACCTCTTTTTTTCCAAACGTCGAATTGCATAAGAATTAAAAAAATATTTATAAAATTGACAAATAATCGCTTATTATTATAATTAATTTTAATTTAACTCGGATGATGCATTAGATGTAAAGTGAAGCGGCGATTCCATTTTGAATCGTTTAAGCCTTTTCTAAAACATAGACGTATGCTTGTTAAAAACTTAAAAAAAAATTATGGAAAAAATTTTAATTATCGACGATGATAAGTGGATAGCCCAGATGCTAATCGACAGGCTCGACGTTAAAGAATACTCGGTCAAACATTCGACGAACGGCAAAGAAGCGTTTTCTCAACTTGAAACTTTTATTCCAGACATTGTAATTCTTGATATTATGATGCCTGAAATGAACGGCTACGAATTTCTTGAGATATTCAGGGCTACTGCCGCTTTTACTTCTATACCGGTTATCATATTGTCTGCCAAAGGCAAAGAACAGGATATAATAAAAGGTTTCGAATACGGCGCGGATAACTATATCACAAAACCGTGTTCTCCGTCAATTATGCTTTCGCATATTAAGCACACGTTAAGTTTGCGCAAGAAACTCTCCGGGCTTAACCCCTTGTCCGGTTTGCCCGGTAATAATGTAATTTCAAAATTCACCAATGATTTACTCGCTAAAAAAAAACAGTTTTATTTTTGTTATATTGATTTGGATAATTTCAAGGTTTTTAACGATTATTACGGTTTTGATAAAGGCGATAAGGTTTTGCTTTATACGACGGATAGTCTAAGAAAATTATTCGGCGCCGATAAAAATAATTTTATCGGACATATAGGCGGCGATGATTTTATTTTAATACTGCAATCTGAAAGTTTTGAGACTCAGATTCAATGTTTCATTAAAGAATTCGACGAAGGTATAAAACAGTTTTACAAACCTAACGATATCCGGTCCGGCGGAATAATAGCTCCGGGCAGAGACGGCGTTAAAAATAAATTCGAGTTTGTTTCTCTTTCGATAGGAATAGTTCCTTCGATAAATCATAGTTTTCATTCTATATTTCAGATTTCGGATACAGCCGTTATGGTCAAAAAGAAAGCTAAATCTATGCCGGGCAGTAATTATTATATCGATAAGCGAAGCGATTTTGATAAAAGTGATTTTAAAATTAAATTGAGCGATATTAAAATTTTATTAAACGAACAACCCTACAGCGTAAGAATGATAAAACATTTTCTCGCTCCTTTTAATTTTAATACGATCGAAGCCGGCGGCAAAGAAGAAATCCTGATAAATTATATAAAAAACGAACCGGACGCAGTCATAGTAGATATTGAAATCGCCTCATTGATTGATACGGTTAAAAAAATCAGAACGCACGAACTAAAGTGTTCTATGAAAAAAAGTTATATTCTCGCGGTTTGCGAACAACTTACGCAAAACGACGTGATTTCAATAATAAAAGCCGGCGTTGACAATATTATAACAAAACCGATAAGCAATGAGTCGGTTGTCAATAAAATAAAAGAAATCATTAAATTAAAAAATATTTAAAGAAATCAAAATATGTCTTTATTTTTACTTGCCGACAATGAAAAAACAGGTCGAACAGCTTTTAACCCAAAAACTGCGCTTGGATTTTGAAAAAGCGCCGAAAATAAGGGAAAATGAGATTATAAAATATAATGATAAAATAAAAATTTTTAACGCAAAAATTTGATGTGAATTTTGCCGGAGAAGATTTCGAGTATTTTAACTCTGTGAGAAAAAAATTTTCTTTTTGCCGCTCCGAGCGATTATAAACAAAAACTCAAAAAACTTATTAATGAAACCGGAATTTATTTAACCGAATAAAATAATTTTTTAAGGAAAAAATATGATAGTAAAAGCATCTTGTGAAGAAAAATTGGATTTTAATATTAATGCGCAAAGCATAATTGTGTGCGGCGACCCCGGTTGCGACGGTTATAATACGGAAACTGTAATAATTTTCGAAAAAATTTTGAGATTAAAAGCCGATTTAACTTTTGTTACAGGAGATATTGTTCCAATAGGTTCGGAAAAATATTTTAATCAGGCAATTTTGATGATAAACAAATCGGCGGCGAATCCGGTTTTCTGTTTGCCCGGCAATCATGATTTGGAAAACTATGAAAAATATTTTGGAGAAAAAAATTATGTCATAAACGCCAAAAATTTTTCGCTTATCGCTCTCGACAATTCAAAACGTTTTTTCGATGAAAAAGCATTATTTTTTTTAGAAACAATTTTAAATGAAACTGATAACGACAATATTTTTGTAAGTTTTCATATTCCGCCGCCAAATCCTTGCGCAAATAATAATATAACTACTGAAGAATGGAATAAAATTAAGTCATTATTAGATAAACATAAAGAAAAAATAAAATATATTTTTTGCGGACACATTCATTCGGCGGTTGATTATATTCTTGACGGATACAGGATTATTATTACAGGCGGAGGCGGGTCTGCAATTGATAAGTCAGATAATCATTCTTACGATAACATCTCGTATCATTATTTTAAACTAAATTTTGTTAATAATGATTGGCTTATTAATATGATTGAAATTCCGGTTGCGGCTAAACGCGGCAGCGAAACGGAATCTTTTTCCGAAGATGAAAATCTTGTCGCTAAAAATTTGAACGACGCATTTTCAAGAGAAATTCAGACGTTTAGAAAATATGAATTTTTCGCTGAAATCGCCGCATCCGAAGGCTATCCTGAAATCGCCAAATTATTCAAATCCGCGGCTAAATCCGAGTATCTTCATTCTAAACTGATGTTTTTGGCTTCATTTAAAAATCAAACAACTCGCGAGAATTTAAAAAAAGCTATTCAATGGGAATCTGAAGAAATAGACTCTATTTACGCCGATTATTTAAAAATATCTGAAAAATCGAAATCCGCAGCCGCGTTTGTTAGTATATTGGCGGCGTTTGAAGCTGAAAAAGAACATTTAAATCAATTTAAAAACGCGTTGGAACATCTTGACTCCGGCTCTGATTTGCCTCAAAAAAAATACTATATCTGCTCTCGCTGCGGATATCTGCATCAAGGAGATAGACCTCTAAAACTCTGTCCCGGCTGCGGCGCAAATATGTTTAAATTCAGTTGAAAAAGATAATAAATCCAGATAACAAGTAGTCAAAGAAAATATTATGATACCATTTTTCAGTTGCGTCGTAAGCAAACATCTATGTTTTAATAAACTTCACTTTTTTTATGCCCCGTCTGTGTTGTAAAATTTTTACTTTTTGCGTATTAACTCTGCCAATTTTCGCGGCAAAAAAACCGGTTGACAATATAAATCAAAATATTAAAATATAACAATATGTATTTAAAATTTTTCGCGGCTGTTTTTATTTTTACGGTTTCATATAATTATCGGATATTCTGTTATGATAATATTGCGAATAATATTGATTTAACAAAAGGTTTTGAAAAAAATATACAATTAACCGAAGTTTTAAAGCCAAACGATAATTTTCAAACCAAGACTGAAATCTCAAAAAAAAAAAATGGTCAAAATCAATATGCCGAGAGAAAAGGAATATTGAAATTTCATCTTGCGAATTCTTTTTACAATAACGGCGAATTAAAAAAAGCCCAAAAATATATTGACGAAGCAGTCGCATTAGAACCTAATAACGCGTATTTCCGAACAACCAGAGCAAAAATATTAATAGATATGTCAAAATACAAAGAAGCGTTAAAAGATTTCTTAACTGTATTAATTATTTCACCGGAAAATTCTCCCGAGATTTATTATCAAATCGGAAAACTATACGTTATGTTAAATGCTCCGCAGCAGTCTTTAACATATCTTGTCAAAGCGTTTAATTCGGATTCCGAGACTTTTCTTGCCAATCCGGAATTTTTATTTTTTCTTGGCAACGCCTATTTTTTAAATCAAAAATATGAAAATGCAGTTTATTATTATGATTTGTGTTACGATTATTATTCCGCGAATCCTTCGCTGCTATATAATCTCGGATTATCTTTTTATATGCTGAACAAATTTGATAAAGCCGAAGAATCTTTCAAACGGCTTATCGAAATTGAAGATTCTTACGTGGACGCGTATCTTCAGCTAATGCAGATTTACGCGCTTCAAAATAAAACGGACGAAGCGAATCAAATCTTCGATAAATTTCTCTCCATTAATTCCGAAGAACAGCTCAACCGAAAAAAAAGCGATTTGTTTATCACTGAAGCAGGATTATATTTCGCTCAAAATCAGAAATTCGAACCTGCTATAACTGCGTTTGAGAATTTGCTTTTAAAACATAAAAACAATGTCAACATTATTTTTCTGCTTTCAAAATTATATTTTTACAATCAAAATTACGATAGTTCTCTCGAATTATGCAATGATTTAATCAATCGTAAACCTTCTATGCCTGAACCGCATATCTTTTTAGGTTATATTTACGACGGCAAACTCGCTTATAAAAAATCTATCGAATCGTTCAAAACCGCGTTAAAACTTAAACCTGAAATTTATGAAATATGGTTAATGACTGCAAATTCTTATTACAAAAATAAAGAAACGGATTCGGCAATCGAACTTCTCGAAACCGGTTTAAATACTTATCGACAAATAAACGTTCCCGATATTTACAATTATCTCGCAAATTTATATTCGATTTCAAACAACACGGATAAAATCTCGGAGTGTTACGAAAACATTATAAATAAATTCTCAAATTTCGCAGACCCTCATATTTATAATTATGTCGGCTATAGTTACCTTGAAAAAAATATTAATTTTGACACCGCTTTCATTTACATTTCAAAAGCCGTCAAGGCAAAGCCGGAGAATCCTTATTACCTTGATAGTCTCGCGTGGTATTATTATCTCGTAAAAAAATATGAAAAATCTCTTGAAACCATCAAAAAAATTAACTTCGCCGAATTTGAAGACCCGATAATTTTCGAACATTACGGAGATATTCTTTTAGCTTTAAATAAGAAAAACGAAGCTCTCGAATGGTTTAAAAAATCAGTAAAACTTAAAAACAACACAGGCGCGCAGAACAAGATTTTGAATCTGCGGGAATTCGAATAAATATTTTAAAGAAATTGTCAAAGGATATAATTTATGTCTAAGTTATTGAAGGTGTGGTTTATCGGAGACATTTTCGGTTCGACCGGACGAAACATCGTTTTAAAAAATTACGCTAAAACAGTTGAAACAAAAGAGATTGACGCAGTTATAGTCAACGGAGAGAATTCAGCCGGAGGTTTCGGAATAACCCCGAAAATCGCGGACGAATTTTTCAAACTCGGAATTGACGTTATAACTACGGGAAATCATATATGGAGCAAAAAAGAGATTTACGATTATATAAATAAGACTCCGGCATTAATTCGTCCCGCAAATTTTGCCGAAGGCAATCCCGGCAATGGTTTTTATACTTTCGAAAAAAGAAACGTTTCAATAAGCGCAATAAATCTTATAGGAAAAGTTTTTATTCCTGATTCTCATTGTCCTTTTAGGAAATTCGACGACATATATTTGAAAATCAAGAATAAATCCAAAATAATACTTGTAGATTTTCATGGCGAGGCGACGTCGGAAAAATCAGCGTTCGCTTATTACGCGTCCGGAAAAGCCGGAGCGGTAGTCGGCACTCACACGCATATACAAACGAACGATTTAAAGATATTGGACGATTACACGGCGTTTATCACGGACGCCGGAATGACCGGTCCATATGACAATTCTATAATCGGAGTGGATAAAACGCTTGTATTGAAAAAATTTCTTACCGGGATGCCGGTAAAATTCGAACTCGCAAAATGTTCAAAATCTCAATTAAATTCCGTCATTATAACATTTGACGGAGAAACGGGAGCAGCAACTAATATCGAACATTACAATTTAATTGACGTAATAAAATAAATCATATAAAATATATAAAATTATGGACGCAATACTTTTGAACGGAATCGAGGCGGGGAAAAGAATCGAATCCGAACTAAAAAACAAGACTGAAGAATTATTAAAAAAGAATATCAAACCCTCGCTTGCGGTTATACTTGCCGGCGATGATAAGCCGTCGCAAACATACGTGAATTTAAAAAAAAAGAAATGCGAGACGCTCGGCGTAGACTCGCAGATTTTCAAATTCGACAAAAATGCGGATGATCGGAAAATTCTTGATTTGATAGACAATCTAAACCGCGACCCGAAAATTCATGGTATACTTGTTCAACTGCCCCTGCCGGAAAAATTGAATACGGCAAATATTATTAATGCGATCAATCCGGAAAAAGACGTGGACGGATTTCATCCGCTGAATATCGGAAGATTGGCTTGCGGGAATCCAAACTTCATTTCCTGCACTCCTTTCGGGGTCGTCAAATTATTAGAATTCTATGATATTCCTTTGAAAGGAAAAAATGCGGTTATAATCGGATGCAGCAACGTAGTAGGCAAACCAATGGGGCTTCTTCTTCAATTATGCGAAATAGCCACCTGCACGATATGTCATATCCACACAAAAAATCTTAAAGAACACACATTAAACGCCGATTTAATCATATCGGCTGCCGGTTCCGCAAATTTAATCCGGCAAAATATGGTAAAAAAAGGATGCGTAGTCGTCGACGTCGGATTTAACGTTTTCGAGACAACCGACGAATCCGGAATCACAGTCAGAAAAGTTTGCGGCGACGTTGATTTTGAAAACGTAAAAAAAATCGCGGGTTACATTACTCCGGTTCCGGGCGGAGTCGGTCCGATGACCATAACAATGCTGATGTATAATACTGTAAAATCATGCGAATCGTTAAATCATATTAATTGCGCAACAGACTTGACTTGAACGCTTAAAAGTTAGAATGATTTTGAATTTCGGAGAAAAATAAATTATGTCGATTTTTAATAGAATATCAGACTCGCCAGGCGAATGGCTTAATTCAAGCGGTCCTTTTTCGGACATAGTTTTAAGCTGCCGGATAAGGCTTGCGAGAAATATAGATAAAATCCGTTTTCCCGAATATATGGACGATATTGAAAGCGCGGATGTTAAAAACAATCTGAAAAACGCAATCAAATTTTGTCCCTCGTTTAAATCTCCGGAGTTTTACGAAATGAACCAACTTACTCCGGCGGAACGCCTTATACTCCTTGAACGTCATTTGATTAGCAAGCAACTCGCCTCAAAAAAAGAGGGAATGTTGATTCTCCAGAGCGACGAAAAGTTAAGCGTTATGATTAATGAAGAAGATCATTTAAGAATTCAATCCATTGATTCCGGCTTAAGATTATTTGAAAACTGGGAAACAATCAATGAATTCGATAAACAGCTTGAAACCCAAATAAAATTCGCTTTTTCAAACGAATTCGGATATTTGACCGCCTGTCCGACAAACGCGGGAACAGGAATGAGATGTTCCATACTTGTTCATCTTCCCGGAATCATAATGATTAATCAATTAAAAAAAATAAATTCAGCCATTGAAAAACTCGGATTAACTATCCGCGGATATTACGGAGAAGGAACCGAATCCATAGGCAATTTTTTTCAAATTTCAAATCAAATCACAATCGGAAAAACCGAAGAAAAAATAATCGAGAAAATCGACAACATAGCAAAACAAATCGTCGAACACGAAAAAAACGCGAGAAAAATTCTTCTGCAGGAATCGCGAATGCGTCTTGAAGACCAGATATTCAGGTCCTACGGCATTTTAAAAAACGCAAGAATTATCGCCACAAACGAAACTATGGCTTTATTGTCGATGATAAGACTCGGGGTTGATCTTGAAATACTGAACAATATTTCTATCAAAACCCTAAACGATATACTTATTTATTTACAGCCCGGACATTTGCAAAAAATTTACGCCAACGACGCAAACCTTGACAAAAACCCTGAAAAACGCGATATAATCCGAGCTCAAATGATTCGGGAAAAATTTCTTGTGGATTAAAACCAAAATTTATTCAATTAAAAATCCCGCTATATCTTCTGACCGTTATAAAACTGATAAGCGATTTTACGTCGGAGATAAGCGGCTTATCGTTTTTTGCAATAGATATTTCGTTTGTTTCAAAATAACCGCTTAAAAATAATACGCTTCAATATTTCATTTTATAATTATCCAAGTTTTTGCTTTTACTTTATCCATTTACAACTTATTAAAATTTTTTTTGCATTTACGGCAAAAATATTTTTGACGGAGGCGTAGCCAAAAATGTTTTTAGTTAAATTATTTATAAAAAAAAATAATATAAACATCGAAAATGAATTAAAATCAGAATGCGAATTAATAAAAAGATTGCTTGAAGAATTAAAAAAAAGCGAGAGCAATACCGCCCAAAAATTAAATTTGGCGGCTGAAATTGAAATTGAATACTCGAAAATTAATAATTCGGCAGGGGAATATTTTTTAAAAAATAAATATCTGCCGTTCTATTGGCAAGATTTATATAATATTAATTTCCGGTTGAAAAATATATTCGATTCTGCGGCATACTGTATAAACATTCAAAAATTCAGCCCAAACGTTATAAAATTACTTGAAATCGAAATATGCGTATTAAACAATTTTATAAACTTTTTTAACGAATATTTAAAGAATCCAAAGTATTCAAGAGAAGTTTTAATCAATAACCGGTTTTTATTCAAACAATTTAAATCTTCATATTCCGAAAGTATTTCAAAAGAAAAAATCGATTCATTTGAAAAAGTATTGATGTTTTCCGATTATTTTCATAATCTAAAAATAGTTTCAGAACAAAACGAAATGATAAATCTTAATATGAATAAAATTCTTGTTTCAACAAACAATTAACCTGAAACTGCAATTGAATTTTGAAAAAGCGTTGAAAATAAAAGAAAATAATATTGGAAAATTTTAGGTTGATTATTAAATAGTATTTTGGTAATATGATAAGCTTAAATATCTTAAACGGAGATAAAAAGCATTATGAAAAAAAATGAAGTATCTAAAATATTGATATTGGTTTTTAGCGTTTTACTTTTTTCATCAATAAGTATTTGCGCTCAAACGGAAAAATCGCCTAATTCTCCTTATAAGATTTCAAATTTTTCATACAATCCGGGGCAAGACAAAATCAGCGGTTTTAATTCAGAAGAATTAACTTCGGAAATATCCGTCCAGTTGACTGGAGAAAAAAACTCTCCAATAACAAACGAACCGGTTTATTTCAAGGTTTTAAAACATCCGGACAAAGCTAAAGATTTCAAACTTTCTCAATCGGAGGTATTTACCGATTCCGCAGGATTCGCAAAAACCAAAATAACGCTTGGAGACAAAGACGGAATATATTATATATTAGCTTCTTCAAAATTAACGTCTGACAACAATATAATCATTGAAGCGGAAGCAAAATCAAAAAGCTGGTGGTTTTATATAATAATTGGAATGCTCGGCGGTCTCGCTATGTTCATCTACGGATTGTCTATGATGGGAAAAAGTCTGACAAAACTCGGAGGCGACAAATTATCCGATGTTCTAAAGAAACTGACGTCGAACAAATATATGGGAATCTTAGTCGGTTTTGTCGTTACTACTATTTTTCAATCCAGTTCGGCTACCACTGTTTTAATCGTAGGTTTAATAAACGCCGGAGTTATGAATCTTGTTCAATCAATCGGAATAATTCTCGGCGCCAATATCGGCGCGACAACTACTCCGCAAATAGTGGCTTTTAAACTTACGGATTACGCGATTCTTCTTATAGGTTTGGGTTTTTTATTTATATTTTTATCCAAAACAAACAAGAAAAAATATCTCGGCGAAATAATTCTCGGACTCGGATTTTTATTTTACGGATTAAAGATTATTTCAGACGTAATGTATCCTATGCGAAGTTACGAGCCTTTTATACAGTTTATGCAAAAACTTGAAAATCCATATTTAGGAGTGTTGGTAGGAACGGCTTTTACCGCTCTGATTCAATCTTCCGGAGCGGCAATAGGCGTTTTCATATCGCTTGCTTTTCAAGGAATACTCACTTTTAAAGCCGCGATACCGCTCACATTCGGCGCAAATATCGGAACCTGTATTACCGCGTTTTTAGCTTCAATAGGTTCGACAAGGGAAGCTCGCCGTTCCGCATACGCCCACATTTTATTCAATGTTATAACAACCGCGATATTTCTTCCATTTTTAGATTTATTTCAAACGATTATAGAATATACCACTGCCGGAGGCATTCACGCGGTAACGTCCGCGGAAATAAGCGCCAATGTTCCAAGACAGATTGCCAACGCAAACACTATCTCTAAAATTTTTGCGGTAATAATTACGCTTCCATTCACAAAACATCTCGCAAAACTCTGCGTTTATCTTATACCTGAAAAAGAAGGCGAAACTTATAAGGTTAAATATCTTGATGAAAACGCGCTGATGCTTTCGTCGACAGCTTTAAATCTAACAAAAAACGAAATCGCGCGAATGGCGTTTAAAACCAAAAGTATGCTCGACAAAACCATAACCGTATATGAAACTAAAAACGAGAAATTGAAAAATGATATTATCGCCGAAGACGACAAAATAGATTTTTTGGAGGATTCAATAAAAAATTATTTATCCAAAATTTCCCAAACTGAAATAGGTCTTGAAGAATCCGAAAAAATGAGGTCATTCCTTTATATAACCGAGTATATCGAACATATCGCGGATATCATAAATAAAGAAATGATGCCGCTCGCTCAAAAAATTATTGATAAGGATATTCCATTATATAAAGACGATTTTGAAAAATTGAAAAGTTTTCACAATACCACGGAGCTTCTTTATAAAGATTTATTCGAATCTTTTGCAAAAGACGATTATTCAATAGCCGACGATATAATAAAACGAAAAACCGAAAGTATAAAAATCGAAAATGAGATAAAAAAAGATCATTACACAAATCTTTGCAGAAGCATTCCGGAGGTTGTCGGAGCGTCGTCGATATATCTCGACATACTGAATTGTTATAGAAATATCAATTCTAATCTCGCTTCAATCGCTTATGTTTTAAAAGGAGATTTTTAATTTATTTATCAGGATAACGATATGAACAAAGAAATTTTACTCGAATTTTTCAAACTTCTCGGCGGCGCCGGCCTTTTTATTTTCGGAATGAAGATTATGACTCATTCTCTCGAAGCGGTCGCCGGGAACAAATTAAGAATTTGGCTTGCAAAATTAACTAAAACAAAATTTAAAAGCGTTCTTATCGGAACCGTCGTTTCATTTTTAATACACAGCGGCGCCGCTACTGTAATGACCGTCGGATTTATTCATAGCGGTCTTCTAAATTTCGCCCAGTCGTTCGGGATTGTTCTCGGTTCTAATATCGGCACGACCTTATCAATGCAAATAATATCTTTTGATATAGGAAAATATTGTTTTTTACTAATTGCCGCAGGATTTCTGATAGATATGTTTTCAAAAAACGAATCGCTTAAAAATTCCGGCAAATTACTGATAGGATTCGGAATCTTATTTCTCGGCATCGAGGTTATGAAAGAAGCGGTGGCGCCCTTTAAAAAATCCGAATATTTCTTAAAAATGTTCAGAACCACGGACGCCTCGACAGTATCCGGAATGATTGTCGGAATTTTTATTTCGACAGTATTTACCGCCATAATGCAAAGCAGCGGCGCAATGATAGGAATATTATTCGCTTTAGCTGCTTCCGGCGTAATAAACGATTTTAAATTCGTTTTTCCTTTGATACTCGGCGCTCATATCGGAACATGTTTAGTAACGATAATCGGGGCGATAGGAACAAATATCGAAGCCAAACGTTCGGCGTGGTCGCACGTTTTATTTAATTTTTTTGGCGCGGTAATAGCGGCTTTAATGTATCCGTTATACAATTATATTATTCCTTCGATATCCCAGCATAACATCACAAGAGAAATAGCAAATGCGCATACTATAATACAGACTTTAAATTCAATAATCTTTTTATGTTTTTATAATCATTTTGTTAGATTTATCGTTTTTTTATTCAAATCAAAAGAGGAAGAAACCGCCGGCACTTTCTTAAACGACGATTTGATTATCACGCCTGAACGCGCAATAGTAGCGTCAATAAAAGAAACCGAAAGAATGCTCCGCATATCAAGAAAAATGCTTAAACACGCGATAGCTGCTTTTGTTAAGATGGATAAAATCAAATTTATCGAAGTTGAAAAATACGAAGAATCAATAGACAAAATTAAAGAAGCGATTATAGATTATTTGATTGAAATAAACGAATTACGCTTGTCGTCAAGACAATCTTTACTTACTCAATATATAAATCAGACAGTAATTGAAATTGAAAGAATCGGAGACCATATTGAAAAAATCATTGAATATACAAAATTAAAAATGAAGAGTAAAATCTGGTTTGACAACGACGATATGAACGATTTAATCGAGATTTATAAACATATCGACGCGGTTATCGAACATGCCATAAAATCGATAGATATTGAAAATCAGGAATTCAAAAACAATTGCGCCGGGTTAATGAAAAAAGTGAACGATTATGAAAAGTATTCCGCGAGCATAAGGGAAAAACATCTTGAAAAGGTCAAAGTCCACGTCGAAGCTTCAATAACCGCATATTTCTATAAACAATATCATATGCGTTTCGATAAAATAGTTAAACATATAAAAAATGTTTCCGAAATAGAAAACGAAAGATTGTTTTACATAAAATCTTCAAAACTCGATAGAGTTCAACCAAAAGACGATCGCGTTCAAATAAATGAAAAATATCCGGCTGAAAAAGAATTGATGTTGGGTTAAAACGATTTATAATTTTTAAGAAAATAAGGAGATTTCATTTTTACTGTTAAACCAATATAACAGTATTTTCCGAAACGGCCGGCGTTAAGCCAAAAAAACCATTCCATACATTTTGAAGTTTGGAATCGGTAAAATGAATAAGTTCGGCATAACTCGAAAAATTTTTTTTCAAATCTTCAAGAAACGGGGCAACGTTCTCCGAATCTTCGATTTTCAATACAACGTCCTGATGTTTTTTCAAATGTTTTTTAAGGCGATTTATATTTGACGCGTCCTCAAACAAAGGAATATAATAAAAACCATCGCAAACAATATTTTCAGATTTTGCAATTTTATTAAAAACATCTTCTTTCAACAATAATATTTTTTTTGATGAGATGGAATAAGCGCCGCCGAAATTAAAATAATAATAATTGTTAATATAATGACCGTTATTCAGAAATTCTTTTGCAAATAACAAATGTAAATAATCCGTATCCCCGATATTTTCAGGTTCAATTATAAAATCAAAAACCGCGGATTTATTATTTGAAGTCAGTTCGAAAATCATATCAGCAGTTAAATCCGAAAATTCACGGCGGCAGTTTTTAAGCCACAAACAGAAATTATTAGAAACTTTATTTTTTATAGAATCAAAGGATTTCCTGATAATTTCAAAGGTTTGAGAGTTAATATTAAAACCGGCGTAATCAATTATTATTTTATCGATTATCTCAAAATTATTCATATCGGTATTATTAATTTTAATCGCGCCGCCATACGGCGGTCCGGAATTAGAAATATTAATAACGGAAGAATCAGAATTCCGGTTTTCAATAAACGATGGCGGTTCAATCGGATCAAACTCCACGCCGAAAACATTTTCAGTTTCTTCAAACAGCGAAATAAGTTCGGAGTTATTAATCGAATTATTTTTCAGACAGTAATACGGCGGTTCGAACATATATTCGATTCCGAATTTTTTTGAATCGGTTCTTAATTTAGTTCCGGGCAAAACCGCAAGATTAAACGCCTGCGCGTCAGACGCGAATCCTTCGTTTTTAATAAATTTCACGGTCTTTAAGACATCGTCCGGCGTTTCCTCCGGAAGTCCGATAATCATATCTAATATAACGTTTATGCCGTTTGATTTAAGAAGATTTGCGCCTGACACGATTTTACCAAGATTATTGTTTCTGCCTATGAGTTTTAATTTATCGGTATTGACGGACTGCAAGCCGATTTCCGCAGATTTAAAATTGGCTAATTTCAATAATCCTGCGATTTCTGCGGTTATTAATTCGGCGTTAAGCTCGGTATGGAGTTCAATTTTATTATTTCCGGAATTGATTTTTATAATGCGTTTAAGCAGTTCCGCTATATCTTTTCTCGCCAAAAAATCAGGGTCGAGCAAAAAGATTTCAGACGCGTTATTCTGCAACGCATATTCAAACAGTTCTATAACCTTAACCGGTTCAAGAATCCTTTTCGTTCCAAACTCTTTTCCATAATAACAATAAGAACATTTGTTATTACAGCCGCGCTGAGTTTCAAATCTCATAAACCCGTTTTTTTCAGGTTTGATAATTCCGCATAAATAAGGAGAAGGAAAATCTCCGAGATTTTGAACCGGTTTTCCATAGCCGTTGAAATAATATTTTCCTTTATCATTTTTTAAAATAAATCCCAATTCATCCGGCGCGAGATTAAAATTTAAAACCAACAATTTTTCAAAAAGTCTTTCCCCTTCTCCGGTAACCAGAAAGTCCGCCGGATTTTCAGTAAGTAAATAATCGTTATCGGCAGTTATTTCCGGACCTCCGAAAACAATTTTAATCTCCGGCATTTGATTTTTTATTATTGAAGCTATAAGTTTTGTTCTGCCGATGTTCCAGCAATAACAGGTAAAACAAAGAACGTCCGGTTTTGAAATTAATATATGATTGATTAAAGCCGCGTCTCCGTATTCGTCGTTTATAAAAGAATCCGCCGTATAAAATTCAAAATCCGAAACGGGATATTGTTTCATAAAATACGATATTAAATATCCTGCTGAATTCATCGTATTTTCTCTGACTTTTTCTTTATTTATCAATGGAGCCGGAAGCTGATAGAAATATATTTTCATTTGAGCGTTTTAGAATTCTTAATAAGATAATAAGCGGAAGCTTTTGCGATTAAAACCGCCAACATCAAAGAAATCAATATTTCAATGAATATAATCGCAAAATTATAAAAACTAAAAATATCGAGTCTGTTAAGACCAAAAAACAAAGACACTTTTGAAATATAACATTCGTTGCCGAAGGGATAAAATAAGGGCGAGCCGATTCCATTGCTATAATTTTTATCCCAGCAAAACATATCGAGAGTTAAATGCGATAATAATGCGATAAAACTCATTTTTAAAAAAAGTTTATATTCGGGGATGCGATTTTTTAAAAAAACGCTTATCAGATAAATTATCAAAAAAATTATAATCAAAACAAAAATAGAATGAGAATGACGCGTATGATTTTTAAAACTTACGCTTAATGTCATATTATCAAATCTGAAAAAGTCAAAATCAAATAATGTAGAAAGAAAAACATAATACGATAAAAAAATAATTTGAAGAGATTTAGATATTCTTGAGTTTAACCGTGAAATATACCAGTAATAAAAACTACAACCAATAATTGAATGAGCTATCGGAGACGGCATATATTTTAAATCATTAATTTTGGAGCTTTATTTGTTTTAACCCGCATAGAAAAAATGATGCTCCAAATATTTTACTTTAGTTTTTTAATTTTTTCAAAAACTAAAACACCATACTTAAAACGTTAAGATTTGTCAAGAGTTTTTGCCGTCAGATTATTAAACAATGCCGTTTAATTAAAAAATTTAATCGTTATAATATAAGATTGACAAATCAACGGCAATTTAGTAGTATTCTACCTTTAATTTAATATTTAAAATAATTTTTATGAATCTAAAAAAATTCAGATTTTTATTAAATCTTATAGGCGTTGTTTTATTTATATATGTTTTATACAAACAAGATTTAAAAACGGTTTGGAATATAATACTTGACAGCAATTATTATCTTCTCGCATTATCGCTTTTAATATATCCTATAATTATTTTTTTTAAAACCTTTCGTATGTATTTAATATCTTCAAAATTTGCGGTCGTGAAAAAAATCGAATTTATGAGCTTATATAAATCCTATATGGAAAGTTATTTTTGGGGAGCTTTGACTCCGGGAAAAATCGGAGAATTTTCAAGAGTGTTTTTTATTAATAAACATATAGACTCCAAATTGAAATCCTTATCATTGGTTATATTTGACAGAATCATTGATTTGATAATTGTTTTTGAAATCGGAGTTTTATCAATTATATATATATGTTTTAAAACAGGGTATTTTTCATTCGGACAAGCCGTTTTATATTCAATTTTATCCGCGGCGCTTTTTTTCATATCATGGTTATTAATCAAAACGCCAAAATTTATAATCGAGTTTATAATAAAAAAATTAATTTTTTTTCTAAATAAAATTGCCGAAAAAATTTTAAATATTTCAGAATCGTTCAGGCAGTTTAATTATTTTGACATAATGATTTGGAATTTCATAACAGTCATATCCTGGCTTTGTTATTTTTTTCAAGCTTTTTTAATCAGCCGCAGCGTTAACCTTGATATTTCCTATTTCACAGTCATCGCAGTTATATCAATTTCATCAATCATCGCAATACTTCCAATATCAACCGCCGGAATAGGTCCCCGCGAATTTACCATAATTAATATTTTGAAATATTTTGATATAACTTCTGAAACCGCTTTTTCGTTTTCAATAATGTTTTTGATAACAATTTATTTAAGCGTGTTCAGCGGACATTTATCGGCTTTATTTTTTATAAAGTCAAAATAAATTTGAAGAGGAATTGAAGAGGAATTGTAATCGGCAAAGTCTTTTAACAAAAAAATAAATCAATAAAAAATTGACTAAATCGGCAATTATTCTATAATAAACAATAAATTATGGAAATTATAAAAACAATAAAAAATAATATTATCGAAGCCGCAATTTCCGGCAGACTTGACGCATACTGGTCAGAGCATTTATCGCGCGAACTCTCGGAAATTTTAAGAACCGGAGCCGATAAAATATATTTAAACGCAAAACAAATAAATTATATAAGTTCAGCCGGCGTCCGGGTTCTTCTTCAATACTCGAAAAAATTAAAAGAACTTAACGGAGAATTTTATATTAGCGAGCCTTCTGATTCCGTAAAATCAATTCTTGAAATGACCGGATTGACTTCTCTCATATTGAATCCGGCAATGCAAAAAAAAAACGTTCTGTCTGGCAATGAAATCAGAGACGGCGAATTAAAAGAATATGAAACCGAATCATTTAACTACCGGTTGTCAAAATCCGAAAGCGCGAAACCGTTAATCGGAAATATCGCCGGAAAACCTGATTTTTTAAATTTAAAATCCAACGAAGCATACAAATCCCGCGCCTTAGAATTTTCAAAAAATAAATACGGAATAGGGATAGGGGCTTTTGGCGAATCGTTTGAAGAATGCAAATCGAGATTCGGAGAATACGCCGCATTAAACGGAACCGCCGCTTATTTGCCCTCCGGTTCCGGAAACGCTCCTGATTTCATTATCAGTTCCGGCAATTTAATTCCAAAAATAAATATTTTATACGGATTTACAATGACCGGCGATTTTGATTCGTATTTCAGATTCGAATCAAAAGACGATAAAAACGGCGTAAAATTCTCCGAATTAATCAAAACTGCCGTAGAACTCTCGGAAACCGGAACCGCCGGAATTATCCTTGTCGCCGAAACTACAGGTATGGTTGGAGTTTCATTACGAAAATCGCCTTTATTGCCGGAGCCGGAATCAAATTCTATTTTTGATTATCCGCAAATACGAACCAATTTAAACTTTACAATAGAACCCGCTTTTAAAAGATGTTTAACTGTAACAATCGGTATAGCGGATAAAAATAATAATGCGGTTTTAAATCCTTTTGTTAGAAAGATTTCAAACAACAGCGATATATACGCTCATTTCCATTCTCTAATTTTTACATATCAGCCTTTGCGCAAAAACGATATCGAGCTTGATTCGACTATTGCATCCTTATTTGAAAAACAATCTTTATTGAGCATTCTACATTTAATCAACGATGAAAGAAATATAACGGGTATCGGACAAAGCGAATTTTCAAGGGGCGTATGCTGGTTTGCGCCGGTTAGTTTAAAATAGTTTAACCCAAAATGTATTTGGGCAGATTCGATTTCGGAGAATATTATGGAATTAAAAGTTCTGTTTGTAGACGACGAGATTAACATACTCAACGCGCTCCAAAGAGAAATACAGGATTGCGGTTTTAATTCTTTTTTCGCGTCATCCGCCAAAGAAGCCTTAGATATGCTTCAATCAAACGATATATCTCTGGTTGTTACGGATTTGCACATGCCTTCGGTCAACGGCATTGAACTCCTTAAACAAATTAGAAACGATTATCCGGAAATCATCAGGATAGTTCTTACCGGATACGCGGATAAAGATATGGTCATAGACGCTATAAACCAGGGTCAGGTCTTTTATTACATAATGAAACCCTGCGATTTGGACGAATTAAAAATTATCGTGAACAAAGGACTTGAATATTTCAGAACTCAAAAAGAAAGAAAAGAATTGTATTCAATATTATTCGAAGAAAAAAGCAAAATTGAAAATTTAAATCAATCCCTCAATAAATCTCTCATAGAACAAGCCAACACAATAGTTTATCAAAAAAATAAAATTGAAGACGCATACAACAAATTAAACGAATTATCGATTTTAAAAAGAGACGTTATAAATCTTGTTTCTCACGAGTTGAGAACTCCTCTGACAATAATGATGAGCGCCATTGAGCTTTTAGAATTTGTCGAACCCAACGAACAAAAACAGGTTATTGCAAATTTAAAAACGGGATTAAACAGATTAAATCGGATAGTATCGGATATCCTGACGATTTCCTTATTGAAATCGCCAAAAAAAATATACAATTTTAACGAAATAGAAATAATATCTCTTTCAAAATCGGCTTTTGACGAAATGCGGAATCTCGCCAAACAAAAAAAAATTACTTTGCATTTTAATAATAATATCGAAAAACCGCAATTAGTCAGCGCGGACAAAGATAAAATTTTCCAGGCTCTTGAAAACATCATAGACAACGCCATACGAAGCATCAAAGATAAAGGCGAAATTTATTTAAATTTGTCCCTTCAAAATATAGACGATAAAAAATTTATTAAAATTTCTCACTGCTGTCCAAAAAAAATTTACAAATCCCAAGGCAACTCTAACTGTTCAAAATTTTTTAATGGTGTAATATCTTTTTTATCAATCGAAAGTAAATCAATC
>Ga0116156_10000810_pt1 | contig 32136 bp, 21 predicted proteins | sample AD_UKC045_MetaG_FD_89891 | JGI IMG/M metagenome (GOLD analysis project Ga0116156, IMG submission 89891) | Active sludge microbial communities of municipal wastewater-treating anaerobic digesters from USA - AD_UKC045_MetaG | ecosystem: Engineered > Bioreactor > Anaerobic > Digestate | place: USA...
AGTACTCGGCCACCGCAGCGAGCACCGTTTCCGTCCCCACATTCGACAGCCGACGCGCCGCCGGAACGTCGTCCTCATAATGCGGGCGTTTCATGCGCTCGCGCATCGCGTCGACAAAGGGCGAACTGCCCAACAGCCAACCATCCGCCGCGTTGCGGAACGGACTCTCGGGCGGCTCCACGAGTCCCTGTTCGACAAACCCACGGTAGGCCGCCTCCGCACTGCTTCCGCCCATCTCGCCCTGCCACGCCGAATGCAGAAGATCGTACGCCATCCAGTCCAGCCGCTGACTGCAATTGGCATAACCGGGATAGCTCGACCAGGCCCAATCCCGCGGATGCGTCACCAGCGGCCGACGTCCCCGCACGGGATTCAGATGAATGTACCTGCTGACGGCCCAGAAGTAGGTTTCGTTTTCAACCAATTCGCCCTTAAAACGCCCTTGAAAGAGATGTCCAGGCCGCCGGTGTCGTTTGGCAAACCAGTTGGCGTACCCCGACAGCAGGTACTGCATTCCCCGCGACAGGTTCGGCTCGGGCGTACGCAGAAACACATGCACGTGATTGGGCATGAACACGAACGCCAGCACTTCCCAGCCATAGCGTCCGACGGTCTGCGCAAGCCCGTCGCGCAATCGCTCATAATCGCCCTCGCCATCGAAGATCGCCTGCCGGGCGTTGCCCCGAGACATGACGTGGTAAATCGCGCCCGCAAACTCAATCCGCAAAGGTCTCGCCATGACCCAAACATAAACGATCGCTGAGGAGTTGTAAAGCGGAAAACGAAAAACGAGGTCTGACCCCATTTCGCGTCGCTTTGGTCTTGGACGAATCCATACGCCTGGATATAGTTCTCGCTCGCGCCGGGTCCTGACCAACGGCCTTGACCCGTCGTCAATCGCTACATCTGCCCCTGACTCCTGATCTCTGGTGAGTGACTCATGGCTAGTTTCAGAGCGCATATGACGGGGAGCACACTGTGCGGCATCGGCTACGGAGCCGCGGGCTACGCCTACGGGATGCCCTGGCCGACCTGTGCGGTAGCGGGATTGGCTTGTAGCGTGTCCGGCATGTTGCCGGATCTGGACAGCGCGTCGGGCAAACCGGCACGAGAGATTCTGTGCCTGTTGGCGGCGGTCGTGCCGGCGTTGATGATTCCCCGCTTCCAGCAACTCGGACTGCAGCACGAGCAGGCCGTGCTGGCGATCGCCGCCAGTTACCTGTTCATTCGTTTCGTCGTCGGCGCGATCTTTCGGAACTACACCGTGCACCGAGGCATGTGGCACAGCATTCCCGCCGCCGCAGTGGCAGGCTTGGTGGCCTTCGTCCTGGTCCACGGCGATTGCCTGGAAATCCGGCTCTTCAAGGCCTGCTCGGTGGTATTGGGTTTCCTGTGCCACCTGGTCATGGATGAAATCTGGAGCGTGGATGTCCGCCACGGCATCCCGCGGTTCAAGAATTCCTTTGGGACTGCGCTGAAGTTCTACACCACCCGCAGTCTCGGGGCGAATCTTGCGGCGTACGGCAAGCTGCTTGCGCTGCTGGCCTTCGTGGTCTGCGATCCGTACCTGATGGACCAGATCGGGGTCGATCAGGGCGAACTGCCGCAATCCGTCCAGGCGTGGTTTGCTCGCGCGGCCGAGCGCGGCCGCCAGATGTACCAAACCGTGCTGAGTCACAAGGGCTTCCAGAACAGTTCGCCGGCTTCGGGCTCAGAGCGATTGGGGGCCTCACCGGCCAGCCGGAACGGCACCGCGGATCCAACCGCGTTCTCGGCCGGCGACACATTGCCCGACTTCCGAACGTCGATGGCACCCTCGCTACTGGACTACGACAGCCAGCCCCCGCTGAATCCTCCGCCGTTCTCTGCCGTTGCGCCCTTGGAATCCGCGATGCGCCCACTTGCTGCAGATCGCTGAACGCAGGAAGAGCAAGGGGGAATTCTTGGTCGTCCTGGTCATTGCCCAGGGCCGTCTGGTAATCGGCGCAGCGCATGCGGACTCGATCCAAGGGCAGATCCTGACGGCGCGCCCTCGCCTGCCACACGCCACGAGTCGCTGTGCTTTGTCGTCCTACGACTTGAGCGACCAGCCGTTCTGGTAGGGTTCTCGCACCAACTTGTCGGCCGCCGCGTCGTTGCTGATGCGCATGGCGTCTGCGTCGTATTCGAGGCGCTTGCCGATGCGAATGGCGATGTTGCCCAACAGGACGAACTCGGTCAGCAGGCCGGCCCAGTCGAAGTGGCATCCGGCGGGCTCGCCGCCTTGGACGGCCTCGTACCACTCTCCCCACGTCCCGGAACGCCGAGGCAAGGTCTTGGCCACGGCATCCGACTTTCTGGCCCGGTCTTCGCCCAGGATCTCGGCCCCCAACATCTTGCCGTCGTCGCCCACGTACAGCTCGCCGCTATCCGGCATCTTCCGTCCTTTCATCTCCGGCGGTGCGGGCGGCATGATCCCTCCGTCATACCACACGACACGCACCGGCGGCATGTCCTCGCGGGCCGGGAAGTCGTAGGCGACCACCGACGCCAGCGGGGCCGTCTCGTCGAATACCTGCGTGGCGGACGCGCAAACCGTGGCGGGGTATTTCAACTTCAAAGCGCGGTACGGCGTGTTCACGTGGTGGCAGCCCATGTCGCCGAGCGCCCCGGTACCGAAATCCCACCACCCGCGGAAGTTCCACGGGTGATAGACTGCAGGTCGAGGACGCCCCGCCTTGACCTGCTGCAGGGCCAGATGGTCGTCGGGCCAGTTGGCGACAAACGGCCGCATGGGCGCCGGTCCAATCCAGAGGTCCCAGTCCAACGTCGCGGGCACCGGTTCCTGTCCGGGGGGTCGCAGCATGCCCTGCGGCCACAGGGGCCGATTCGACCAGATATGGACTTCGCGCACGGCACCGATCGCTCCGGACCAGATCAGTTCGCAGGTGCGGCAGGCCGGCTCGCTGGTGTTCGGCGAAGCGGTCACCTGGGTGGCGACACCCGCCTCGCGAGCCACCTTCGCGACGAACCGGCACTCCTCGATGGTGCGCGTCAGTGGCTTGACGCAGCAGACGTGTTTTTTCAGGCGGAGTGCAGCCAGCGTAATGATCGCATGCGTGTGATCGGGCGTGCCGCAGTAAACGGCGTCGATCTTCGAGCCTTCCTTGTCCAGCATCTCGCGGAAATCGCGATAACGTCGCGCATCGGGCCACCGGTCGAAGGCTTTCTTGGCGTAGACGTCATCCACGTCGCACAAGGCGGCGACGTGAAAGCCTGCTTTCTCACAAGCTTGCATCTGACCGTAACCCACGCCGCCGACGCCGACGCCGGCCAGCACCGGCTTGCCGCTGGGCGCCGTCTGCCCTTCGCCGCCGAGAACGTGCCGCGGTACGAGGGCTACGGTTGCCATCGCCGCTGCTGCGCCGATGGCTTCGCGTCGCGTGAGTTGTGACCTGTCTGGCCAACGTGTTCGTGCCGTTTGTCGTCTGGCTGTCATCGCTTCGCCTCCTGGTTGATAGCCCGGTCATTACCGGTAGGTTCTGAGGAAGGGATCTGGCTCTTCAGCCCCCAATCTTATCAGGTTTGCGGCTGGACGGCAGCGACCCAGCCGCGATCCGGGACGTGAAGCAAGCTCTAATCCCTCTTGAACAAGTCAATCCAATAGAGAAGGCCCAAGAAGTAGAGCCCGGTACAAGCCCAGAGGCAGGAAAGAAACAGTCCGAACTGTTCCCGAAAGGATCGCTTCAGGCGACGGCGTCCGCGCCGGCCGAACCAACCGCCAGCCAGGATCGCCAACGTCATGTACAGGCCCATGAGCGGTGTTCCCCAGAGCCAGCACACAGAACTGTAAAGCGGACCGTCCCTCACCTGTTGCATCGGCAGTTGGTAGTACAGTATCGGCGGCCAGAGCAACCAGGTGGCCGCGCCTTGGCAAAACCAGGCGATCTTCCCCGGCCCCCACGGTGTGCGACGGCGGGTCAGCCGAGCCAACAGCAAGGGCACGCCGATAAAGGAGAAACCGCTCAACACAGCCACGACGACGCGCACAACGATGGGAACCATCGCGATCGGATCGCTATTGTCAGTCTGATACGGAGCCGTCCAGATGGGGCGGGTTACCGCGAGTCCGATGCCCGCACCCGCTACCAGCAAAAGGAGTTCCAGGATGCTCAACGGTTCGCGTCTTGTGGTTTGGACCGGAACGGCTCGATGCTTGTGTGGGGCGTTCATGGGGATTTCACTTGCGGCCGTTTCTCCGAACAATCGTCTCCATCTCCGTCGTGTACCCGTTCCAGTTCGCTTCTTCGCAAAGGTCCTTCGACACGTAGTCACCCATCGACTTGAAGCAGCCGCTTTGGAGGTCTTTGTACATCCGGAGCCCTGCTTTGTTCGCTACGAGATCGGCGTTCGAAATGACGCCGGTCATGGTGCGTCCGAAACCGCCGTAACCCACGCGGCTGCCCGACAGCTGTCGCCGGAAGTAGGGCTCGTCCGCGGCATACGCATCGCGAGACTCCTTGCCCTCGAGCCACTCGCCATAGCGCTCGGCCACACGATCGCCTTTCTTGTCCACAACCGAGATGCGGTAGTATTCCCAACCCTGCTGGAACAAGTGGCCGAGTTTGTCGGTGCCGACGCAGACCCCGTTGACATTCACGCACGGCTCGATGGAAGTGAACAGCCGATTGTTGGGCAGGCGCGAGCCGCGGTACTTGAGCTTTTCCGGGGCTGGCCGCACGGCCCCCGGATGCCGGTTCGCCCAGCGTTCGATTGGGGGCCGCAAAATCGACTGCCCGCCTTCGAGCGCGGCGATTTCTTCGACCGACTTTTCTTCGGCCAGGTGTCTCTTGATACGCCGGGTAAGATCGTCGTTCAGGTCCGGCCGGCCGCGACAAAAACTACAGGCGCGGCAATCGACCTCCAAGCCCAGCGCGAGTCGGCCCGAAGCCAGCAGGCTCACCAGTAGCAAAGGCACGACCGAAGCGAGAATCTGCAGATTTAGCCGTGTACAGCAAGACATAAGCCAATCATCCGCGACCAGCCAACCGTCAGGGCTGCTCTGGAAGAAACCGAGTTCACACGGAAGCATCGCCCTATCGGGCTGAACCTTTATCTTCGCACGACTGGATAATCCGTCAAGCGTTGGACCCGATCGTCATGCTTGCAGTGATACTCTTTCTTGTGCTGAAATCCCCCTGACGGGATGCATGCGGGGGTCGATGTCAGCACGACGGTCGGCTACGTTCGCTTGTCCGAATTCAGGTTTGCGGGGGGGAACTCGTCGATGAACGACCAACCCGAAGGCAATCGGGAAACGCTTTCTGCCGCAGAACGGCAACACAAACGATAACGATAAGGACAGGAACGATAAACGAAAAGGACAGGCATTATCTGTTTACCTCTACGACGCGGCCCACGCCTATCGCGGCAAGGACGTGGCCGGCGGCTGGAAGACCTACGAGCAGTGGCTCCGCTGGGCGTGGTCGGGGAAAGTCGCGGAGCTGTTGTCGAGCTTACGCACTGCGTCCACGGAGTTGGCCAAGAAAGGTCGCACCGCGGCAGACCGCAAGAGCACGATCGACGAGGCGTTGACGTACGTGACGAACAACCGCGTACGCATGGACTACCCCGAGTACCGTCGCCTGGGCCTGCCGATCAGCAGCGCCCCGGTCGAGTCGACGATCAAGCAAATCAACCGCCGCGTCAAAGGCACCGAGAAATTCTGGCTGGAAGGCGGAGCCGAAGCGATGCTGCAATTGCGTGCGGCCCAGTTGAGCGACGATGACCGCTGGAATCGCTACTGGTCCCGCCCTCGGAAACACCGTCGCGCCGTGGGCTCTGGCCGCCTCGCCTTGGCCCCGTGAGCGCGCAGGAACGGAAATGGACCCGTCCCATACTGTTCCCGCGACTTCAAATCGCGCAAAATTATTCGTTGCGAATTGTCGGAAGCCGGTCCTCTGTGACTCTCGATGAGCGGATGAACCAGATGCGAAACACATGGATCGTTGCGCTGTTGGTGATGAACGCCTGCCTTTCGCTGGCCGCCGGCGCGGATACGCTACCCGAGTGGACTGGCAACATCCGGCGCGACCATCCGCGTCTGTTCTTCAACGTCGAGACTTGGCCGGCGGTCCGCCAACGAGCGCTGGTAGCGGAACAGGCATGGTTCGAAAAGGTGAAACGCGAGACCGACGCTCTAGCGCAGCGGTTGGCCAGGACGGCAGAGCCCGCGCCCGATGAGTTAGGACCTCAGGCCGCTCGGGCGGCTTTCGTGTTCCTTGTAACCGAGGAGCGAAAGTACCTGGAAACCGCCAGGAAGTGCTTGCAGATCAGTGTGCGGTTCTATGAACAATGCTTCCAGCAGCGCAAGACGGTCAACTGGTACTCGACCTCCCGCGTGCACGCCATTTGCGCCTGGGATTGGCTCTACCATCACCTGTCCGAGACGGAGCGAACCGAGTTGCTGGCCAGGCTGGTTCAGGTGATTGACAATGTGCTCCAAGCCAAGCCGGCCATCTACCGCGAGAACATGTCGGGTTACGACACGGGCTTTTATGGCGTGCGGAATTGCCTCTGGTTTCTTGGCTGCACCGCCTTTGGCACCGGCATCGAGACCGAGCGGATCAATCGCTGGCTGGTCTGGGGACACGATGAGAACCTGCGCATGCTGGAACACCGGCGGCGAGCGTGTGGCGACGACGGCGGCGGGGCCTCGCCGACCGTGGGCTACATCTTCGGGGCCTATCCCTGGGCCGAGCAGAACTTCTTCTATACTTGGCTCTCGGCCACAGGGGAGAACCTCGCGCCGCAGTGGCCGCATGGGGCGTGGCTGGCCAACTACGTGGTCTGGAACTGGATCGCCGGGGACCCGCTGCCTTACGAGTTTGGCTACGGCGACAGCTATCACACCGACGGCACGCTGCGGTGCCACGAACTCTATTCGCACATGGCCAACATCCGCCACTTGTACGCCGAGTCGGCGCCGGACGCGGCGGGCCTGGCGCGGCACCTGCAGTCGAAGTTGCCCCAGCAGCAATACGCCAGTAGCTGGTTCATTTATCCCTTCCTGCTGTCGAAGCTCGATCAGTCGCCGCCAGCCCTGGACCCGAAGCGTCTGCCCAACGCGAGGCATTTCGAGGGCATGGGGCAAGTGTTCCTCCGCTCGGGCACGGGACTCGACGACACCTACGCCCTGTTCACCTGCGGCGGCCTCCTCCGTCAACACCGCCACTACGACGCGTTGAATTTCGTGATTTACCACCGAGGCTTTTTGGCACTCGACTCCGGCACGCGGCACGACGAGGTCGTCAATGGCCAGCATCTGGCGAACTACTACGCCCAGACCGTGGCTCACAACTGCGTGCTGATCCACCAACCAGGCGAGCCGCCCGCGCGGTACTGGGGCGGAACGGTCGAGGCGAACCACGGCGGCCAGCACCGCCAGATCGGCTCGGTCCTCAAGGCGTTCCACACGAGCGACGACTACGTTTACGTAGCCGGCGACGCGACCGCGTGCTACCAGCGTGGTGTTGGCCGCTCGCCCAGCCCGCCGGGACTCGGCGAGAAGTGTAGCCTGGTGACGCGGCAGCTTGTCTTCCTGATCCCGAACCACGTCGTCGTGTTCGACCGAGTTGTCGCCACGGATCCGAAGTATCGCAAGGACTGGCTGATCCACACGGCCTACGAGCCGCAAATCGCCGGCCGCACGACCCGCGCCGACCACGGTCGCGGTCGGATGTTCTGCCGCACGGTTCTGCCGGCCGACGCCGTCTTCACTGCGGTGGGCGGCCCAGGGAAGGAGTTCCTGGCAGCCGGCAAGAACTGGAGCATCGAAGCCACGGGATTGCGCCCGGAGCAGTTCGCGATGATGGGGCAGTGGCGCGTGGAGGTGACGCCGGGCAGCGGCCGCGCCGAGGATCTGTTCCTGCACGTCATCCAGGTCGGAGATCAGGTCCTGGACGCGATGGACCCCGTGGAACTGGTCCAGTCGGACGGCGTCTGCGGCGTGCGGCTGTCCAAGCCGAACGAGACATGGACGGTCACCTTCCGCACCGAAGGTGACTTGGGCGGCCGGCTGATCTGCGCGGACGGCAAGAACGCGGAGTACGATTTGGCCAATACAGTTCAACCTCAGTCAGGCATCATGGGGAACGAGAAATGAGAACTGCCGTGATCGCCATGGCTATCGTCGCCATCGAGGCCAGCCTCGGCTTCGCTTAGAAGATGACTTACGAGGAAGCCCAGCGGGCCATCCCAAAACAGCCATCGCCCGCGTTCTGGATCACGGATCTGCCGGCCCTAAATGCTCGACATCCATCTGCTTCTGTTCGAAGCCCGGACTCGCCCCCTGCACGGCGACGAAGGCGTTGGCAAAGCACCAGCCTTGGGCGAACTCCGGCGTCGTGCGGCCCGTGTCGTGCTCGACGAAGTGGAAACAGGCTTTGTTCCGGCACCACTCGCAGCGGTACAGCTTGCCGCGAACCACGATCGGCGAATTCTCGACCCTGTCCACATCGGTCGTGCCCAGCTTCTTGATCTGCGGGCGGCCATCCCGATCCCTAGGCGGCTCCCCGGCCGAGGCAATGATCTCGGGCAACAGGACGAACCAGCAAGCGGCGTTCAACAATCGCATGGGACCACCTCCTGAGGCAATCCAGCCCGAACCGTGCTTGATTTCTGCTATCGTGCACGTGATAACACACTTCGGCAGGTACCAGGTCGCCCTGCCTCTTGCGTTGACCGCATTCTGGAAAGAGCGAGTAAAGGAAGGACTTGGCATGCACCGGTGTTTGGTCTTGGCGCTCGGCGCGGGCATGATGGTGGCCGTGGTGTGGGAGGCACGCGCCGGCGATTGGCCCACTTACCGAGCGGATCCGGCCAGGACGGGGTACACGGCGGAAAACCTGCCGAGTGCGCTGTCACTGGCGTGGACATTCGAGTCGCGTCACGCTCCACGGCCGGCGTGGCCGAGTCGCACCCGGCAGCGATTCGATGTCGCGTATCAGCCCGTGATCGCCGGCCAGTACCTGTATTTCGGCAGCTCGGCCGACGGCAAGATCTACGCCTTGGATGCAGCCCAGGGCCGTCTGCGTTGGGAGTTCTTCACGGGTGGACCGGTGCGTTTCGCCCCGGTCGCCTGGCGAGATCGCGTCCTGGTCGCCAGCGACGACGGCTACCTGTACTGCCTCGCCGCGGCCGATGGCCGGCTGATCTGGAAACACCGCGGCGGCCCGCGGCCGGACATGCTCCTGGGCAACGACCGGATGGTTTCCCGCTGGCCGGCACGGGGCGGACCGGTCGTGGTGAACGATGGGGTGTACTTTGCCGCCGGCATCTGGCCCAGCGAAGGAGTCTACGTATACGCCCTGGACGCCGCCAGTGGCCGCGTGGTCTGGTGCAATGACTCGTCCGGAACGCTCGAATTGGACCAGCCGCATCCGACGGCCCGCGCCAGGAGCGGCGTGGCGGCCCAGGGCTATCTGGTCAGCGATGGCAATCGGCTGTACGTCCCCACGGGCCGCGGCGTCCCGGCGGTTTTTGACCGGGGGGAAGGCAAGTTCCTGAGTCTCAATCTGCAGCCTAACACCAGCTTGGGCGGCGCGGACGTCGTGGGGCTCGGCGATTGGTTCTTCAACAGCGGCGCGATGTTCGATGCCTCGAGCCAGACGCTGATCGCACGCACCGGGCTCGCCGTCGCCCTGCATCCCGACTACCTCATCCTTTCCGGGAGCAAGCCAGGAGGGCTTGTGGTACTGGATCGGAAGCAGATGGTCGTCGAGCGGCCGGCCGTGGATCGCAAAGGCGCGGCCATCACGACCCGCTCCCTGGCTGAACCGTTGTGGACCCTCGACCTGCCGGAAGCCGCGTTACTACGTCCCGCCCAGCGGCCGGGTACCGAGAAGCCGGAAGGCAAGCAGATGGGGTCCACCAGCTGGATCGAACTGTCGATCCAAGGTCAACCTGCCGCCCTGATCGTCGCGGGCGACTCGGTTGTCGTGGGTGGACAGGATGGTGTGATGACCGTGGACTTGGCAACTCGCGCGGTGGTCTGGAAGGGCGAAGTCGCCGGCGCGGCCTGCGGGTTGGCCGTGGCGCATGGCCGGCTGTTCGTGAGTACGGATCGAGGGCGGATCTACTGCTTCGGCTCCGGTCCGGCGACCTCGACCGTCGTGTCCGAAACGACCCACGCACCTCCGCCGCCGGCAGATGCACAGTATGTCGCCGCCGCAGAGGAAATCGTGCGCCGCACGGGAATCACGAAGGGATTCTGTGTGGACGTTGGCTGCGGCGATGGCAGCCTGGCTCTGGAACTTGCTCGGCGCACGGAGCTGCAGATCTTCGGACTCGAGGCCGACGCTGCCAAGGTGGAGACCGCACGGAAGAGGTTGGATCGCACGGGCCTGTACGGCACGCGGGTGACGATCCATCAGGCCGATCCATCCCTGATCGCCTATCCCGACTACTTCGCCGACCTGGTCGTGTCGCAACGAGCGCTGGCTGACGGCGCCGACGCGGTTCCCGACGTCGACGTACAGCGGATGCAACGTCCCTACGGAGGCCTGGCCTGCTTGGGTCGTCTGGGCGCGATGTCTCTTTCGGCTCGCGGACCCTTGGAGGGCGCGGGGAATTGGACGCATCAGAACACCAACGCCGCCAACACGCTCTGCTCGGACGATGTCAGATTGCGGGGCCCGCTCGCGATGCTCTGGTACCGGGATACCGACTTCGTGCTGCCCAACCGGCACGGTCGAGGGCCGGCGCCGTTGGTGGATCGCGGTCGAATGTTTGTCGAGGGCCTGCACGGCATGCGCGCCACGAGCATCTACAACGGCCGCACGCTTTGGGAGTTTCCCCTGCCCAACGCGTTAGCTACGTATCATCGCGAACACAGCATTGGGGCGGCCTGGACGGGCGGGAATTACTGCCTGGGCGGTGAAGACCTCTACCTGCATACGGGCGATCGCTGCCTCCGGCTGTCCGCGGATACCGGCCAGTTGGTCCGAGAATACAAACCTCCGGCGCGGCCCGATGGAAAGCCTGGCACGTGGGGCTACATTGCGTGGGAAGGCGGCACGCTGTTCGGTACGCTCGCCGATGAAGAGTACCTCGTACGATGTTGGTCTCCGAACTGGGATACCGGCGGGCAGTCGATCCAATCGGTGATGCTGTTTGCCCTGGACCCGGACACGGGGAAGGTCAAGTGGACGTACCGGCCCCAGCGGTCGATTCGCAACAACGCCATTGCGATCAGTCAAGGCCGGGTGTACCTGATTGACCGAGCGGTCGCGGAAGTGGACCGCTTGCGTTACCCGATCGCGCCGCTGTACGCGGAGGCCAAGCGGCGGGCTGCCGCCAACAAGACCAAGGAGGCGGATGAATTGCTCCCCTTGATCCCGCGGCCGCCAGGGGGCCGGCTGCTGGCGCTTGATGCGGAAACTGGCCAGACGCTCTGGACCAACGACGAAGACATTTTCGGCACCCAGTTGGCCGTCAGCGACAAGTACGGCATGCTGCTGATGTGCTACCAGCCTGCGCATCAAGCTTCTCTGGATTCGGAGTTGGGCGATCGGATGGCAGCACTGAATGTCCATGACGGATCGCGGATCTGGGAGACCGCGGCCCGTTACGTCGCCCGCCCGATCCTCAATGATCGGACGATTTACGCCGAGCCAGGCGCGTGGCACCTGCTGACCGGCAAGCCGTTGCCGTTTACGCTCCAACGCTCCTACGGCTGCGGCATCCCGGCGGGATCACGAAACTTGCTGGTCTTCCGCTCCGCGACCCTCGGATACATCGACCTGACGGGCGCGCGTCAGACGGAGAACTACGGCGGCATCCGTCCAGGCTGTTGGGTCAATGCGATCCCTGCCGGCGGGCTGTTATTGATGGCGGACGCCGCCAGTTGGTGCACCTGCAGCTACCTGAATCAGGCCACCATTGCGCTCCAGCCCAGCATCCGCTGAACGTCGGGACGGTTCTTGATACCCCCCTTGATCCAAACGAACCCTCAGTCACCATGAAGCCGCACAAGACCCGGACTTGGAGTCCACGGCGGGCTTGCGATGGCACAGTAGGTTCGCATCGGCGATGCGGCGAGGTCGGGTTCTTGATGCCCGCGTCGTCACGATCGTGTGGAATGAGACTGGACCCGGATCTTGCGCGGTCGTTCCCCCTTGCGGTTCTTGGTTCGCACGATCCGCGCCTCTGGCGACAACTGGGCCAAGTCCCCGCCACGTCTAAGTTCTTTCATCCATGCCCTGGTACCGAAGACACCCGCCAGGAGCCCCGAAATCGTGAACTGCATGTCGAGCCGAGGCCACTCGATCACCAATCCCGGCCCCATGATCTTGACCTGCTAGTGCGTCTTGGACCAACAGCGCCTCGGCCAGATTCCGGTGATAGGCCAGGACGCTGCCGCCATACCCGGCGGAGAAGACGATGGGGCGGAGGAGGACGGCGGCCCGACGTTGGTGATTTGGCAAACGCCGGCCACTGCGCCGGCGGCAGACGCCGAGGTGGCGTCACGCAAGGGCTGGCAACGGGTAACCTTGGACGCCCCCGTCCAGGGGCCGCTGGCCGGCGGCATGGCGTTGGAGAAGGGAGATCAAGCCGATCTTCGACGCGTTCCACGAGGTGTGGCGCCGCGCGGCGGAGGACGCCGGGGCCGGGCGCTGGCCGGAGTTCAGCAGCAACTCGCAGAACGGCCGGGCTCTCAGCCCGAACGGGCAGAGCATCGTGCTGCTGATCGAGGGACTGGGGCCGTCGCGGCTGGACGAGTGCCTGCGCCGCGCGCAGGAAAAGGCGGCCGACGACCGCGAGCGCCGCCAAGTGGCCAAGTTGACCCAGGCGGCCCAGTACTGGAAATCCGCCGCGACGTACTGGAGGCTGGACTGCCAGGCATCGGAGGCGACGCGGACGGGTGACAAAGCCGCGACCGCCACGCTCACGGCGCAGGCCCTCCGCAAAGCCGACGAGGCCATGCAGTGCTTCAACCTTCTGCCCGCGGGATGGGCACGAGGACGCTATACGGACCAGAAACGGTTTCCGTAGTGCGATTTCGTTTGAAAGGAAATACGATGAAGGCAAGCATGATGCTGGGGACCGCCAACAAAACCGGTCAGGGAGACCTGCGGTCGGCGGGGTCGGCGGGGTCGAGAGACCCGCGCCGAGCGGCGGCGAGTATGTTGCTCAGCGGTTTGGTGGTTGCCAACCGCTGGGACGCCACCTGGTGCGGGCACCTGCTCCAGAAGCAGCGCGACCTGTAAACATCGTTCGAGAAATAACTGTCCAATGTTTATTGCTGATCATCCCTCGGAGGGCACGCCTACGCAGGGCGCGCGGGTCCGGGGCCTTTCGCCGCCTGGGTGGGGGACGCGTCCCCGGTAATTGTCCGCCCGCAAGTCGGTCTTCTCCCGGACGCCGAAGTCTTGACCGCTCCGCCGAATCGCATATATTCCGTGTACTGGTGAAGGTCAGCACAAGCCTCTCGGGGCGGTTCGCCGGCGTTTGATCCGTCGTGGTGATCGGCCGGTTGGGGCCTGGATACGATGAGCGCAGGTGAAGGAGATGACCTTTCGACCTTGAAGGAGGAACAGCCATGCGGCGCGCGTTGGTTTTGGTTGGGTTGTCGGTTCTTGGGGCGGCCTTGCCGCTGAACGCCGGCGACGAACCGGCAGGCAAGCCCAATTTCGTGTTCATCATGGCGGACGATCTGGGCTGGGCCGACGTAGCGTTTCACGGCGGCGACGCGCCGACGCCGCACCTGGACCGGCTCGCCCGCGAAGGGCTCGAACTTGCCCAGCACTACGTCGCTCCCGTCTGCAGTCCGACGCGGACCGGGCTGTTGACCGGCCGTTGCTGGAGCCGGTTCGGCGTCACCAGTCCGCAGAACAACCGGGCGCTGCCGTGGGAAACCGTCACGCTGCCGCGGGCGCTGAAAAGCGTCGGCTACGACACGTGCCTGGCGGGCAAGTGGCACCTGGGTTCGTTGCCCGAGTGGGGGCCGAACCATTTTGGCTTCGATCATTCCTACGGTTCGCTGGCCGGCGGCGTCAGCCCCTGGAACCATCGCTACAAACAGGGGCCCTATACGCAGACCTGGCACCGCAACGAGCAACTGCTCGAAGAACCGGGCCACGTGACCGATTTGATCGCGGCCGAGGCGATTGGCTGGATCGAGTCGCGCGGCGAAGCGCCGTTCTTTCTGTACGTGCCCTTCACGGCGGTCCATCTGCCGGTTAAAGAGCCCGACGAGTGGCTGCGGCGCGTGCCGGACGCGATCCGCGGCGACGTGCCGCGGCACTATGCGGCCTGTGTCATGCACCTGGACGATGCCGTGGGCCGGATCATCGCCGCCTTGGAGCGGAAGGGCAAGCGCGACAACACGCTGCTCGTGTTCACCAGCGACAACGGCGGCAGCACGGCCGAGAACAACGATCTGAAATACCCCGACGACAACTGCCCCAACGGCAAGCTGCCCGGCAACAACACGCCTTGGCGAGGCCAGAAGGGAACCTTGTACGAGGGCGGGACTCGCGTGCCCACAGTCGTCTCGTGGCCGGGACGAATTCAACCTGGCACGGTACACGTTCCCGTGCAGATCACCGACTGGATGCCGACGCTCTGTTCGCTGGCCGGGTATCGACCGGAGCAGGATCTGAAATGGGACGGAGTGAACATCGCCGCGTTACTGACGGACCGAGCGGAACTTCCGCAGCGGCCCCTCTATGCCGTCGCGCCGGGGTGGCGCTCGCGTTCGCTGCGGTTGGGAGACTGGAAGCTGATCGTTCACGGAGAAGGAGACAAGCGAAGGGTCGAGTTGTTCGACCTGACGCAGGACCCCGCCGAAGCGGAAAACCAAGCTGAACAGCAACCCGACCGGGTGAAGAACCTGTTGGGCATCCTGGACGAATGCGCCGCCGCCGATCGCGATGCGGTGGTCAAACCTTGAAGCGGCTTGCCCGGTGTCAGGAGAATCGAAGCATGATTTGCCATCCCTATCGTGGCGTCTCTTTGCTGATCGATCTGTGCTTGGCTGCGTTGCCGGCAACGAGCCTGTTTCCGGCGGTGGCCCAGGCGGCCGACGTGCCGCTGCCGACCTGGAAACATCTCTCCAGCACCAACGGCGATCTGCCGGAGCCCAATGGCGGCAAGCAGCAGACCGCCTGCGTGGTGTTCGACATCGACCGGGACGGCGCGGCGGACATCGTGATTGCCGAACGGACCCAAGCGCCCGCCATCATCTGGCTGCGGCACACGAAAACCGGCTGGCACAAGTATGTCATCGACGACAGCCAACAGCGTCCCGAAGCCGGCGGCTGGCCGCACGACGTGGACAGCGACGGTGACCTGGACCTGATCATCGGCGGCGATGCCGGCAGCGACGAGCTGTGGTGGTACGAGAACCCCGCGCCGAAGTTCGATCCGCAGATTCCGTGGAAGCAACGGATCATCAAGCAGGGAGGCGGCAGGGCGCACCACGACCATCTGGTCGCCGATTTCCAGGGCACGGGCCGACCGCAGCTGATGTTCTGGAACCAAGGCGCGCGGAAGCTGTTCATGGCACAGATTCCCGACCACCCGCGCAGCGCCGGCACCTGGCCGCTGACCGAGATTCTCGACACGTCGAAAGTCAAGACGGCCATCAAGCAGGAGGGCATGGCGGCGTTCGATGTGGATGGCGACGGCCGGGTGGACCTCTTGGCCGGGATCTACTGGTTCAAGCATCGGGGCGGAAGCGATTTCCAGCCGATCCAGATCGCCGATCATCCGGGGCGCATCGTTGCCGGGCATTTCCAGCCGGGCAAGGTGGCACAAATCGTCCTGGGGCCGGGCGACGGCGACGGGCCGCTGTGGTTCATCCAGTGCCACGGGGAACCGACGGATCCGAAGGCCTGGAAACGTCGCTCCTTGCTCGACCGCGACGTGCTCTCCGGGCACACGCTGGCCGCAGCGGACATCAACGCAGACGGGAATCTGGACATCTTCTGCGCGGAAATGCACACGCCCGGCCCCGAGGAGAAGTGTACGGCGTGGATTCTGTACGGAGATGGAAAAGGCAACTTCCAGGTGCAGCCGTTGTCCGTCGGCGTCGGCAATCACGATTCCCGCGTGGCCGACGTCAACGGCGACGGGCGGTTGGACATCGTGACCAAACCCTATACATGGGACACGCCGCGCGTGGATGTGTGGCTGAACCAGGGAGGATCTGGACCGTAGCAACGGTGACCGGAATTACTTCCCGATTCTCGATCTATGACCGCACAAGCCCAGAAAGAGCGAGGAGAAGCTGACAAAAAAATGGCGTGACAGAAAAATAACATCATTTTCGGTGAGAATGACCACATAACCTACACACGAGCTATCTCTCCGGTGCGCCTTCGAAGACGATATCGCCGAACACACTGCGGTCGTCCATGCTGGTGCTGCTGGTGGTGGCGGACCAGATGGAGCGGTCGATCTTTCCGCGCGGCAGCTGATGGTAGCGGGCGAAGTTGCCTCGCCAGATGGTGCCGGGTGGGGGCGGCTCGATCGCCAGCGTCTGGAAAGGAATCGTCAGCAGCGCGTGCCAGCGATGCGTGGAGGCGTCGACGCGCGACTCGCAGCTCCAGTGGCCATCCCAGGCCGGATCATCCTTGCCGTAACGGGGGTCCATCGCATCGGCGATCAAGCCTGCGGCCGCTTCGTACCGTGATCCGGGGTTGGCGCCGGTCATGAACCGGTAGAACACCTCGCGTCCGGCCTGCGGTGCAAGGTAGACATCCAACGCCTCCTGATTGCGCAAGTCGCGATCGTCTCCCAAGGCGGGGAACTCGATAGGGCCGTCCGGTTCGAGTTCGCACTCGGCACGGATGTAGAGGTGGGACTTGTCGCAGAGGAGACGCAGCGTCGTCTTGCGCGGCAGCCCGTTCAGCGGCGGCAGCACCGTGAGTTCGTGGGCCGTCGTCTGCTGCCACTGCGGGGCGTCCAAGGCGACGGGTGCGCTCGCGGGAGTCACCGTCAGACGCTTTTTGCCCAGCGGGGGCGCGTCGCGCATGGCCTTCGTGTCCCAGTTGACGCAGGTGTTGGCATACGGCTCCTGATAGCCGTCGTAGGCCAGGCGCAGATGATTGGCGTCATGCCCGGCGAAGGGGAACAGCACGTACGACCAGTCGCCCGGCGACGGGGGACTGCGGCGCGGTTCGTACAGTGCGGCGATCAATGCGTTGCGCGCGTCGATGGCGTCCAGCAAACGGTCGCGCGAAGCGCCGTCGGGCTGGATCTCGTACGCGTGATACAGGTGCACGACGCGCGCCAGATGCCGTACGTATTCGAACTCGGTCCGCACCAGCGCCAGTCGCGTTTTGACTTTGCCGGTGTTCGCCAGTTTCTCGGCCTGCGCCAGGTCGGCGTCGAGCGCGGCCAGCAATTTGGGCGTGTACAGAAACGCGATCAGCTGGAACGGATCGGTCACCGTCTTGCGCGGACGGCCTTCGATCGGCTTGTAGGTCCAGACGTCGCAGCGCGTGCCGATGTGGTCCGAGTACAGCGTGATGGCATGATACAGCTGGTCGTAGAACGAACGCATGTACCACGCGGACTTGCCGAAGGCGGCATCGTAGAACTCCGGCAAGAGTTCCTTTGCGCTGTTGCGTTCGGGATCGTCGAACATGCGTCCCATGACGTAGTACACGGGGCCCTCCAGGCCGAACAACTGGCCGGGGCCGTCGCGCTGGATGGACTGGATGCGGTTCGCCGCCAACCGCTTGACCTGCGCCTCGACGTACCCCGGCGTCCGCATCGGTGTGTAGCGTGTGCCGAGGTTCGGGCACCAGTTGTAGATGTAGCCGGTGAAGCCTCGCGGCACCTCGTAACCGCGCCACGGCGCAATGTCATCTTCATTCGTGCCGGTGAGCATGATGCACGTATTTTCGGGGAACTTGGTAAAGCTCTTCGGCGGCGCGGCAGTCAGGATGTAGGACATCATCGTCACTTGCCGGCCGGGATGCGATTGCTGCAACCGTTCGGCGACGCGGCGGTTGAAGATCCAGATCTTCTCGCTCCAGTCGCTGCCGGTGTCGAACAGCTTCGCGCAATTCTCGCACTGGCACTCGCGAAACCCGTCGGGCTGTCCGAGATCGACCGAGTCCCAGCCGCGATCGAGCCAGGAAGCGAGGTCGCGATAGATCAGCTCCTGGACAACCGGATTCGACAAACAATACTGCGCGTTGCCGCCCTCCGGCTTGAGCCGCGTGCCGTTGACGAGGGCGAAGTATTCCGGGTGGGCGTCGAAGTATTTTTCCGGCGGCACCGCCCGCTCCCAAGTGTGGCCGCCGAAGACTTCGTCCACGCGCGGGAACCGGTTGTGGGCCAGATCGTAGAAACCGCCGCCCGCCGGATGCGCGGTGTTCAGCCGCAGCACGGGCGTCTTCTGCACGTTCAGGTCCGGCGGAACCGCGATCGTCTCCAGCGGCAGGAACTCGATGGCCGGCGAAGCCAGCAGATCGATCTTCGCCGCCACGCTCACCGGGTTGTAGGGCGCAATTTCCGGATACAGAAACCGCACGCCCATAAACTGCCGCACAAAGTCGGCCACCGCCTTGGCCGTGCCGACCCGGTCCCAATTCGGACGGCGCTTGTTTTCCGTTTCACCCTTGGCCGGATGATCATGCCCGGCCAGGAGCACGTCCTTTCCGACCACCCGCTGCACGTAGCTCCAGTGCACCAGCTGCGCTACGTTCACGCCGGCGGCCCGCGACGCGGCGGTGTCGCCCAGACAGATCGCCGGCCTGGCCGGATCGCGGGTGGTTTCCGGCACCACCGGCACCTCGAAGCCGTTGGCCTGGAAGACGGTCTGCAGGAGCCTCGCGGTCTGGTTCAAACACTCGTTGACCGCCGAGCCGGGATCTTGGTCCGGCACGACGATCTGGTACTCCGACTGCCCATTAGCGGCCAGCACCAGATCGGCCGCCCTCCCGGCACCAGCGCACGCGCCAATTAGCAGGATAGCGGGCCACAGGGAATTACGATTCATGGCGGGTTCTCCTTCGGTCATGCTTCTTGTCCACACATTGTACAACGCACTCTTGGCACAAGAATATCCCTGCGCAAAGCCCCCGTATGGGATGACGAATCAGCGTGAGCAGCGTAGAATGGGTCTGGCCGCATCGCGAGGAACTTCTGGAAGCGTGGGGAGAGCGCGAGCAGGTTAGACGACCGAGAAAAATCGACCCGCTGCGATGAGAGGCTGTCATGGAACCTTGTGCGACCGTAACCGATGTCCGGCCACTCGGAGGATTTCGGCTAGAATTGACCTTCAGCGACGGCCAACGCAGCGTCGTCGACTTGGCGGGACGCATCCTAGGCCGAGGCGGCGATTTTGCTGCGTTGGAGGACCCGGCCTTCTTTTGCCAAGTGCGAGTCGATCCCGAATTGGGAACGATTGTCTGGCCTAATGACGTCGATTTCTGCCCCGACCTGCTGCGCGAATGGGCCACTACGGGCCGCGTGCCGGCCTATGAATGCGAAAGCTCGCGCCAGCCGGTCTAAAGAACCGGCGAGCCGGTTAAGCATCGTTCGAGAAATGACCGTCGCATCAGCCGGAACGCGCTGGCGTCCGGTTCCGACAACCACCATCGTGCGGTGCTACGGCCCCGGCGCGCCCGTGATCTGCTGGGCCATTTCGCGGCGGGCGGCGAGGATGGCGTCGGGATCGCGGCAGTAGTCCCACCAGTGGGGCGCGATGCGATCGACGACCTTCTGCACGGCTTGCGGGCCGGCGCGTTTCTCCAGGAGCACGAAGTACTCGTAGTCCTCCATGCCGTCGCGCAGGTTCTTGATCCGCATGCTGGCAATCGGCCCGTCGATGCCGCAGGGCGTTCCCGGATAGAACAGATATCCGCCGCCGTTGTAATGACGCGGGTGAGCAAACGCCGGGTTGAACCAGGGATCGATCACCGTGGTCACCGTGCTCCAGTACAAGAGCCCCGTGATTCCGTACTGGCGGTTGATCCACGTCGGCACGCGGTAGACCAGCAGCGGCCGGTCGATGTGCCAGTAAGGCGGGTCCTTGTCCTTGACCTGAGCGTACTGCGGGTGATACGGCGGCGACCGCTGCACCAGGGCCGTATAGGACCAGACTTCGTCGCCCTGCGCCAGTTTCTGGCCAAGGGTATCCCGGTCGATGAAGCTCCACAGCGGGCACCAGATGTCCACCGCCGGATCCATGTCCGGCCAGGACGGGTCATGCGGGTAAGTCTGCTCGACCACCAGCAGTCGCAACTGCGGTGCCGCCTCGTGTACGAGCTGGCCGAGGACCAGGACTTGCTCGTAGTTCTCCCGCACGTTCGGCTCATCCAGCAGGTAGACGTAGGCCCGCTTGTCCCAGCCGTTCTGCTTGAGGTAGTCGTAGTACTGGTGGTAGTAGCGCCGGGCCTTGTCGCGCTGGTCAGGGGCAATGTCTTTGTAGTCCGGGCGCTGCGTGGAATGTGGGAGTCTGGCAAACGGAGCGCGCGGGATCTCGAAGTCGGTCACGTGCAGCTCGTCCATGAACTGCTTCAGCGCCTGGTGCCGCTCGGCCACGATCTCCAGCGACCCGTCCGGCTTGACTTCCGGCAGCAGGCGGCTGGGCAGGGGTGGGTTGATTCGGTGCTCGGCCAGGGCCTGGCAGTAGCGAGCCTCGATCTGCTGGAACTGCTCGGAATCCCGCTGGACATCGAACCAACGGGCGACATTTCCGAAACTGCCGAAATGGTTCCGATGCGTCGGGCCGTCCGGGAGGGCAAAGTCCCACACCGTCAGCGTGACAGGGACCTCCGCACCGCGCCCGCCTTGGAGTCTTACACGGAACGTGCCCTGGTACTGGCCGGCCGGGACGTCCTTCGGCACGTGGACGTCGATCCACAAGGGCTGATTCTGGCCGGGGAATACGTCGAAAGGCAAACCGTACATATCGTAGCCGCCGGTCACCAGCGGTTCGCCCCACCGCGCCCGGCTCTGGTTCAGCGGCTCGATCGGCTCCCCGGTCAGCGGATTGATCAGCGGCACCAGCGGGTCCGGGTACAGGCCGGGCGGCAGGTCAGCGCTCGGCGTGGACTGCCGGACGCGGACGTACTCCTCCCGAAAGATTTTCACGCTGTCCTTCCCGATCCGTGCGCCGTTGGGGCCGACAAGGTCCGAGAGTTCCGCCGCCACCACGCGGATCCTTTCCCTCCCCGCTTCCTTCTGCTGCGGAGCGGCGACCACCACTTGGAACGATTCGACTTCGTTTTTCGCCGCGCCCAACTCCGCCGCCGTCTTGCCAAACGGCGGCTCGTGCTGGCCGATCCGCTCCATGCTGTTCAGTACGGTCAGACCGACGACGGGCTCATCGGCCGCCTGAGCCTGAGCGCAGAAGGCGATTACAACGAGGGTCGATACCCAAAGAACAGAACGTAGCATAATCAGCTCCTTTTGTTCTCGCCGATCGAGCTTGTCCATCGTCGTTCTCCGAATTCGGTTGCCGGGAAGTTGAGTAAGCGTTACTACAGATGCCAGGGTGCGCGCTTGGGCCGGAGGAGTCCCACACGTCACAATTTCTCCAGCCAGCCGGCCTTCAGCTTCGCTCCGTGCACCTGCGCGTGGCCGTTGCGGCGTGCGCCGAAGATCAACCACTGGTTGTCAGCGGTCAAGTACGGGTGCGCGTGGCTCCACTGCTTCCCGTCGTACTCCGTGCGGCTGAAGCACGCCCGCTGGGCCCGGCCAGTCGCGAAGCTGCCGATGTAGATCGGAATGCCCTGCTCGCCGCTGTCGCCGATCCAGTACTTGCCGTCGCGCGACACGCTGACGTGCCCGAAGCGTTTGCCCTCGTACACCAACGTCGGTTTCTCGTCACCGACCTGGGCGCTCCAGACGTTGCCCTTACTCGTGGCATCCGCGCCGGTCGAGAAGAAGATACGGCTGGTGGTGCCGATCCAGGCCTCGTGGCCCGTGGGGCGCAGCGTGTAGGGCTGGTCCGCCGGGAAAGGCCTTTCCTTGTGGCTCTCGCTGCCGTCGACGCCGATCTCCAACTCGCTCAGCAGCACCACCTTGACATCCGGCATCTGGTTCAGCTGGATCAGCACCCGGTTGCGGCCGTCGCGCGAAAACTGCTCGTGCTTGGCGTGATAGCCCGGTTTGTCCAGCAACACGCTCCATTGGTTCGTCTGCAGGTCCAGCAGGTGCACCTGGGAAGGACCGCCCGCAGGCGGTTGGACGCTGACGGCGTAGTACCGGTGGTCGGGCGAGACGGTCCCGTAGCTGTAATTGCCCCGCTCCGGCGGCAGCTCGGCGACATTCTCGACCTGCAAACTCAGATAATTGCAGCGCCGCAGCAGCTTCTTGCCATCGACCGTCTGGGCGTAGTACAGCCATTGGCCCCAAGCGTGAAACGCCGGGAAGGGCGGCTTGCCCGACAGAATCTCGTGCAGCGAGCCGTCCTGCAGATCCAGGATGCTGATGCCGCCGGGTTTGTCCGGCAAGGGATAGTAGCGGATCGCGATACGGCGGCCGGTGGCGTCGCCGTAGGGTTGTTCGCCGTAGATATTGTCGGCCGGCCTTTCATCGCCGCCCAGCCGGTAGATCTCTGCCCCGCTCTCGGCGTCCACCTCGAGAGCTTGCCCCAGGGCGTGGCTGCCTCCGCCTTGGGCCTGGGCCGTTGCCGTCACGACGACGCTCAGAACAACGAGAGTCAAGTAACGCATCATTACCTCCGCGATGTTTCACGAAAGAACGTTGGATTGGTTTTGTATTCTATGACCAATTTCGGTCGCTTCGCAACACGAGTCGAGCATGCCGGAACTGGGCGGACCTGTTCCGGCCTACCCCGCTGCAGCGAGTTCGCTTGACCGCCCGAGCCCCCCCACGCGATAATAACGATGCTAGTTTGAAGTGCCCGACCCCAGGCATCTGCGCAGACATGGAATCGGGAGAGGAAGATGAACACGCTACTCAAGATGCTGGTCGCGGCGTTGGCGGTTTTTCTGCTGTCCAGCGCGGCAGCAACTCCGCTGGTTGCGGCACAAATCCCCGACTCGAAAAAAACGGAGATGGGGCGCCGATTGGGCATCGGGTTCCTGATCGGAAGGACGACGGACGGTTTGGTTCCGCTGCTCCAGACCGACAAAGACTTTTTGGAGATGATGCTGGGGCCCGAAAAGATCCGTTACATCCGAGCGCTGAAACCGCCGGCGCGGGCGATGTGCATCTGCCAGTCGCTGGAAGGCATGACCAAGACCGTCGAACTTCTCCGGGAGGCCAAGATTGGACCGGAACGGGTCTATATCGCGTACAACCCTGAACTCCGGCCACCGCAGGCCAGGCAGTGGACTCCTCGCGAGGAATTGGAAGACTACCTCGCCAGCCTGAAGAAGGCCCGCGCGCTGGTCAAGGACTACGGGGCACCGCTGATCATGGGGCCGGGACTAATCGAAATGGCCAAACGCGAGCACCTCTATCCGGAGCTGGCCAAACATTGCGACATCTGGATGATTCAAACCCAACGACTGCAGCTTGACCCGCAGACCGGCGAGCCCGTCAGCCCCGAGCGGTATCGCGAAGAGGTCCAGCGGATCGTCGGACTGCTGCGGCAGGGCAATCCTGACATTCGGGTCTTCGTCCAGATCATCCCGCTCCAGGCGACCGCCGAGCGCAAGGCGTTCTTCACGGCCGAACGCGTCGTTTCCTACTTGCTGGCCATCGACGATCTGGTCGAATCGGCCAAGATCTATGGCGGGAACACGGAACTGATCGCGGAGGTCGTGAAGCGTTTGCGGGACGGCACCGTCGCGGCCGAGGCTGGAGCGCACGCCGCCAGCGAGGGCGAGCCCGCACCCGACGAACCGCGCTCGCCACCGCGCGGCCGGGGCAAGGCGAAACCCTCCGGTCGTCCGGCGGCCACGGACGAAGCGCCGCCCCCGCAGCCCGTCGACCGCGCGGAAACGATTCTCCCGTCCGAGAAACAGACCGTCATGCTGGAAATGCGGGACGGAGCGAGTCTGGCAACCGACTGGTATCCGCCCGTGCCGGTTCCGGGCGACCGGCCACTTGACCGCGTTCCCGTGGTGCTCATCCGCACTCCCTACGACAAGGATCGGCAGAACCCGGCGATGGAACGTTGGCGGGACTGTTTCGTCCGCAACGGCTACGTCTTTGCCGTGCAAGACATGCGGGGTTTCTTCGCGTCCAAAGAAGCGGGACGGAGGGGCCCGGGACAATACGACGGCTACGACACGATCGAGTGGTTCGCACGGCAGCCCTGGTGCAACGGCAAGGTCGGGATGATGGGGTTCTCTCATCTGGGGGCAGCCCAGTACGAGGCGGCGGTCACCCAGCCTCCGCACCTGGCCTGCGCCATTCCCGCTCAGGCGCCGGGCAATTACTACACCGATTCCCTGTTCCCCCCAAAGTTCCGCAAGGCCGACATGGAGACGATCCTGCGGGGCACATTTTCGGCGCGGACAACCACTCTCTGGAACACCCGCATCCGGCGGCGCGACAACTCGCGGATCGACCAGTTCCACGCGCCCATGATGCACACCGCCGGCTGGTACGACTTCTACAAAGAGGGCGCGATCGAGATGTTCCGGGCCCTGCAGGCTCACGGCGGTCCTGATGCGCGGGGCAACCAGAAACTGATTATCGGGCCGTGGGGACACGGAGTGGATCAGGAAGTGGACCTGACCGAGCCGCTCCGGCTTCCCGGCGGGCTGGCGTACCCGGCCAACGCCAAGCTGGACTGGGAACAGGAAATCTGGCTGCCCTGGTTCGATCACTGGTTGAAGGACAAGCCCACGGGGGTCATGGACCGGCCGGCGGTGAAGTACTACCTGATGGGCGACGTCGACAATCCGCAGGCGCCGGGAAACCGCTGGATCGAGGCGGACGACTTTCCGCCCCCCCCGGCGGCTGTGCCGTATTACGTCCACTCCGACCGGACGCTCAGCACCAACGCGCCCGCGGCAAAGGAAGACTCCGTCCGGTATGAGTACGATCCCAAGAAGCCCGTGCCCACCGTGGGCCGGTTGCATGCCCGGATCCCTGTCAAGGGACCCTTTGACCAGCGCGAGGTCGAGGGGCGTCCGGATGTGCTGGTATTCACCACGCCCGTGCTGGAGAGTTCTCTGGAGATCGTCGGCGCGGTTCAGGTCAAGCTGTGGGCCTCCTCGGACCGCCAGGACACGGACTTCACCGTCAAGCTGACCGACGTCTATCCCGACGGCCGGTCGATGATCTTCCTGGATGGCATCGTCAAGGCCCGATATCGGAACAGCTATCTGAAGGAGGAATTCCTCGAGCCCGGACAGGTGTACGAGTTTGATGTCGATCTGGGTTACATCGCCATCGCGATCGCACCGGGGCACCGCCTGCGGCTGGCCATCTCCAGCAGCAACTTCGACCGCTGGGACATCAATCCGAACACGGGCCAGCCGTACGGTGAGCATGCCGTGAGTCAATCGCTGCTGGCCGACAGGCTCCGCGCCGATCCCCCTCGGCAGCAACCGGAGTATACCGAGACGCTGGTGGCGACAAACACCATTTTCATGGACGCCCAGCATCCGACGCACGTCATCCTACCGCTGACGTCAGGACCCGCCGGGCAGGCTGCGAGTCGATGAAAGACTCCATCGAGTCGTGCGCCAGCCACCAGGAACGCGGTACGCGCGGCACGTCCTGGTAATCGGACAGTCCCAGTTTGTGCCACATCCAAGTGGGATCAAACGCAGGCTCCCTTGCAGCGTCGGTTGTACTGTGAATCCTTCAGCACACGCCACGAGACCTGCAGCAACAGGTCGTCTCGGCGCAACGTGTTCAGGTCACTTCCACGCCCAGAATGGAGACATCGTCTTTGGGGCCAGACTTGCCGCACCACTGTTCGACGGCCTTGAGCAGGTTCTCCGTCGCCGTCCGCAGATCGTGGGAACGTTCTTGTCGGCAGACATCGATCAAACGCTCGTTCGTAAAGGACTCCAGTTCGCCGTTCAGAGCCTCAGGGACGCCGTCGGAGTAGATGCACAAACGATCCCCCGACGTCAACTTCAGCGTGTGCTGGTCGAAGTCAAAGTCGGGGTCCCAGCCGACGGCGAATCCTCCCCCTTCCAGCAACTCCGATTCTCTCTGGTAGGGCAGCCGAAGGATGGGCGGGTGACCCGCCGAGACGTAACAGAACTCAAGCGTTTCGACATCCAGGACGCCGTAGACCAGCGTGAAGTAGCTGCCACCCGACTCATCCATTTGGAACCGGCGGTTCAACTCTCTGACCACTTCCTTCGGCGGCACGATGTCGATGGCGGAGGTCCCTGGCCGAGCGCGCGTCAGCAGCGATGAGGCGACATCCCGAGCGGTCAACATGTGGCTGATCGTTACGGACAGCAGCGAAGCGACGACGCCGTGTCCACTGACGTCCGCCACGTACACTGCCAGATGCCGCTGGTCCAGCCGCAAGACATTGAGAAAATCGCCGGCCAATTCTTCACACGGCCGAAAACTCCAGGCCAGACGGATTCCCGGCACGTCCGGCAAGGATTTGGGCAGCAGCGATTGTTGCACGGCCGCGGCCGCCTCCAGGTCACGCTTCATGTGCTCGTTGACGGCCTGCAGTTGTGCATTTCGATCGGCCAGGCGTTGTTCGAGTTCAATGATCCGTTTCCCGGCGTTGACTCGCACGCGGAGTTCATCTTGATCGAAGGGCTTGCTGAGGAAATCGTCGGCGCCGGCTTCCATGCCGCGCACGATATCTCCGGTGTCCTTCTTGGCGGTGAGCAAGATCACATAGACGTACCTTCGCTCGTGCCTTTCCCGGATGCGTTCAATCAGGGCAATGCCGTCCATTTCCGGCATCGTCCAGTCGGTGATCACCAACGGGAAATCCTCTTCGCGAAAGCGCTCCCAGGCATCCACGCCATTTTCCGCGGCGACCACTTCGTGCCCCCAGCGTTCGAGATGGCGCTGCAGCATACGCCGTGATATGCGATCGTCTTCTGCAATCAGCACGCGCATCTCAAGCCTCCTGAAGCAACTTGTCCAACGCTGCTTTCACAAGTTCGACTTCTGCGTTCAACGCGGTCCATCGTTCGCCTGCCTGCACAAAATCTCCTTCCTTGCACAGCAGTTCGACATCATAGGCCAACTGATGCGCTGCGGCGGCGCAAAAGTTGCCGATCGTGCCTTTGAACGTGTGCGCCGTCTTCGTCGCCAGCGGGTTCTCCTGACGGGAAATCGCATCGCGAAGCTGTTCCAACAACTTCGGCCCGTCCTCCGCGAACAACTCGATCAACTCCGCCAGGAACTCCCGGTCCCCCAGCACCCGCTCCATCAAGGCATCCGCGTTGATCGGTCCGGTGGGTTCTTCCGCCACCTCCTCCTGTTCGGCCGGCGCAGCGACGGAGCGCGAGCTGGTTGCCCGCTCGATCTCGGCAAACAGTTTGTCGGTCTGAATCGGCTTGGCCACGTAGCCGTCCATTCCGAACGCCAGGCACCGCTCGCGCTCCGCGTGCGCGGTGATGGCGATGATGGGCGTGTGACGGTCCGAGTTGGCCTCTCTCTCCCGGATCGCTGTGGTCGCTTGAAATCCATCCACGTCCGGCATCTGCAGGTCCATCAGCACCAAATCGAAGGGCTCCCGTTCCCAGTGCTCAATCGCCTCCGCCCCGTTATTCGCCACCACCACGGAGTGTCCCCGCTTGGTCAGGATCCTGACCGCATAGGCCTGATTGATCGAGTTGTCCTCGGCCAGCAAGACCCGCAGCCTGCGAACGGGCAACTCGCCACGATCGGTCTGTGGCGGCTGCCGGTCTGTTTCCGCCGGCGCCGCACCGGTCGTTGCGGCCACCTCGAAACATGCCGTGAAATGAAACGTACTGCCTTCGCCCAGCGTGCTCTGGGCCCAAATCCTGCCGCCCATCAGTTCCACCAGCTTCGACGCCAGCGACAGTCCCAGCCCCGCTCCGCCGAAGCGGCGCGTGCTGCTCGTGTCCGCTTGCTCGAAGGGACGGAAGATCGCCTCCAGTTTGTCCGCCGGGATGCCGATCCCGGTATCGGAGATCGCGAAATGAAGTTCCACCCGGTCCGCCTGCCGGCGTTGCACCTCAACCCGCAGGTCCACTCCGCCCCGTTCTGTGAACTTGATCGCGTTGCCGGCCAGATTGACCAACACTTGCCGTAGCCGGCGAACGTCGCCGACCAGCACTTCGGGGACATCCTCGTGGACGCGACAGTCCAGCCGAAGTCCCTTTTGTTCGGCGCGAGCCACGAGGGAATCCAGCGCGTCCTCAACGCTGTCGCGGATTCGAAACTCGGCCGCTTCCAACACCAGCTTGCCGGCTTCGATCGTCGAGAAGTCCAACACGTCGTTCAGCAAGGAAAGCAGCGCGTGGGCGGAAGAACGGACTGCCGTCAAGTACTTGCGCTGCTCGGCGGTCAAGTCCGTCTCCAGAGCCAGTTCGGTCATCCCGACGATGCCGTTCATGGGCGTGCGGAGTTCGTGGCTGGTGTTTTCCAGAAACACGGTCTTGGCGCGGTTGGCCGCTTCGGCCGCTTCTCGCGCACGGCTCAACTCCTCCGTACGTTTGCGGACTTCTGCTTCAATGATCTCGTTGGTACACTCCAGCCTTGCCCTGCGAACGGCAATATCGCGCATCTCTTGGACGCTCAACAAGCACGATCGGATCAGGAAGACGTTGGCAAAGGCCAGCAGCCCGACGTGCTCGACCCATCGCCACGAACTCACATCGGCCGCGCCGAAGATCGACTGGGGCCACCACAAACCGCGAATCATGCGATCCAGCGACGCCACCAAAATCGCCGTAACCAAGACCTTCCAATCCCGATAGAAAGCCAGAAAGGCCAGCGAGCCGAAGGCGTAGAAGTGCATTTCGATCTGCCCACCCACTTGGTGGACGAGAAGACCTGACATCAACATCTGGGCGACCGCGATCACGTGCCGGGTGGCGGCCCGGCCGGGCCGCCACAAGGCGAACAGGATCGCGACGGCAGCAATTCCCCCTCCCAGCAAGACCGAGCCCCAGACATGTCGCCCCACGTGGTCGCTGCCTTCCACCCAGGTCTGCGGCAAAATCCAGTTCGCCGCCAAGATTCCGCCAGACCACTGAAAGAACATCAGAGCAGCGAACAGCCGGTCGGTATTCCGATGGATGTCCCGCTGGTGCTCCCGAAACAGATCTTCGGCACGTTCGTCCAGGTCTTTGGGTAACGGAAGAGTCAATTGAGCCATGATTGCCGGCTTTGAATCGCTAGACTGTCGCCAGAAGAAAGCCTCCGCTATTCAATTCAAAGTGGGACACGAGCGCCGCTGCCGTCCTTGGGGCTTGGCGGCACTCAGCCGTCGAGGGTCCAGCCGGGGCGGTACTGGCGGCGGAGCAGGTCGTTGGCCTCGGGGACGTTCGTGACGCGGCCGGTGGCGCCGTCGTAGTCGAGCTTCTTGCCGACGCGGTAGGCGACCAGGCCGAGCACCAACTGCTCGATCATGTTGCCGCTGTACTCAAAGTCGCAGGCCGTCTTGAGGCTGGGGTCCTTGCAGGCGTCGAGCCATTGTTTCTGGAAGTGGCCCAGCGGCGGTAGCACTTGCTCCGGCGTGCGGGGCTTGTAGTAGGTCAGGTCGGCGTTGTCGCCGAAGGGCAGCAGCAGACGCGAACCGAAGTCGCAGATGACGTAACCCTTCGAGCCTTTGAACATCGCGCCGTGGTCGATCTTCTTCAGATCCACGTAAGGCTTCGGCGAGTTGGGCATGGCGCCGCCCTGGTACCAGCTGATCCGCATCGGGCCGCGCCAGCTGTTGGCCGGGTGCTCGAAGTGCGACTCGCATTCCACCGGCGTCACGTCGGGATTGAACTTCTCGCCCTTGGCTTCCGCCGAGGTCGGCAAGCCGACGTCGACGACGTTCCACACCAGGTCCATCGTGTGGCTGCCCATGTCGCCGATCTGGCCGACGCCGAAGTCCCAGAACATGTTCCACGACAGGCAGTTCATGCCCGGCCCGCCGGAGAAGTAGCCGGGGTTGTAGGGGTGCTCCGGGGAGGGACCAAGCCAGAGATCGAAGTGAAATCCCTCGGGCGGCCGGCCTTCCGCGGGCAGGTAGCCGGCGCGGCGGATCTGGCGGTCGCCCCAGGCGTAGGCGGCGGTCAGTTCGCCGATGGCGCCGTCGTGGATCAGTTCGCGGACGCGGTTGAAGTTTTGCATGGCGTGCCGCTGCATGCCGACCTGCGTGGCCAGCTTGTCTTTCTTCTTCAGCCAGTTTGCCCGCACGACCCGCGCTTCTTCGACGCAGATCGCCAACGGCTTTTCCATGTACACGTGCATGTCGCGGTTCAGCGCCCAGTTGGCGACAAAGGCGTGGGTGTGGTCGGCCGTGCAGCAGACCACGGCATCGATGTCCTTTTGATCGAGGCACTTGCGCCAGTCGACGTAGGTCTTGGCCTTCGGAAATCGCTTCAGGGCGTCCGGAAACCGGGCCTCGTTCACGTCGCACAGCGCGACCACGTTCTCTTCCGCCAACATGTCGTAATGCGCCAGGCCGCGGCCCCAGACGCCGATCAGCGCGACGTTCAGTTTGTTGCCGGGCGCGTTTTTGCCCGCTCGGGCACCGCTGGGCAGAATCAGTAATCCGGTTCCGGCTGCCGTGGTCTTCAGGAATTGGCGACGCTGCATGGTTGGTTCTCCGGTCTCTGTGCATTTTCAATCCGCACGCTGTTCGGACACACCCCGAACAGCAAATCTCCCCGATGCTAACAGCGGAAGCAGGGATTGTCCAGCTATAGCGAGAAGCGGAACGATCCAGCGGGCGAGCCGGTGGCATTCGCCAGCCGCCTTGTGGGAGCCGCGGACATCATGCTACATTACTCGCCATCTTTGGCTGCGATCGACGTGCATCGCGTTGTCTACGGAGGAGGGTTTGATGAAAGAGAATGTCGAGATGTTCCCCAAGGCCAGAATCCCGTACGGGACCTGGGGGAGCAGCTTTTTCCCAGCGTGGCAGACGTCGGCGCTGGCCGAGGTGAACATCGGCCAGTTTGCCGGCGAGGCGATGAATCGGATCCTGGGAATCCGCAAGGTTCCGGCGAGCGAACTGCAATACTTGATCATCGGCTCCACCGTGCCCTGGCACTGGAAGTTCTGGAACGCCCCCCTGGTGGCAAGCTGCCTGGGACGCCGCATCGCGGGGTTCCATGTCGAGCAGGCTTGTGCGACCGGGCTCCAGGCGGTACTGCTGGCCGGCGCGGAAGTCCAGACCGGCAGCAACGACGTCGTGGGGGTCTTGGCCTTCGACCGGACCAGCGATTCTCCGGTGGGCGTGTTCCCGGAACGGCGGGCCTACCAGCGGACCATGGCGATCAGCCACGTGTGGGACAACTTCGGCTTCGACCCGGCCACGGCCAAGGCGATGATGATCACCGCCGGCAACGCGGCCCGCAAACACCGGCTGGACCGCAACGAGGTGGACGACATCGCCTTCTGCCGATACCAGCAATACTTCGCCGCCAAGGCTTCCGGATTCCTCGATCGGCTCCTGGTCCCGCTGGACGTGTTGAATGTGCAAGGCCGCTTGTTGGGCCGCATCGACGCCGACTTGGGAGTGCGCAAACTGACCCTGGACAGCGTGCGGCAGATGCGAGAACTGGACGCTTGCGTGACGACGGGGACCCAGACGCACGCCTCGGACGGGATGTCCACGCTGCTGGTCACCTCGCCGGAGAAAGCCCGGGAACTCAGTCCGCGGCCGGAGATTGTCATTCAGTTCGTGGCCAAAGCCGAGGTCCGGACCCATCCGAGCTTGATGCCGGAAGCCCCCACGCTGGCTGTGCAGAGGCTGTTGGACAGGACCGGTTTCGCGCTGGCGGACGTGGCCGTGGTCAAAAGCCACAATCCGTTTGCCATCAACGACGCCATTTTCTCCAAAGTCATGAAGTACGACTGGCGCAAGATGAACCGGACGGGCTGCTCGCTGGTCTGGGGTCATCCTCAGGGCCCGACGCTCACCCGGTTGTTGATCGAAGGTTTGGAGGAGGCGGTGGACTTGGGAGGCGGACTCGTGCTGCTGTTCGGTTGTGCGGCCGGAGACGTGGGGATCGCCGCCCTGTTTCGAGTCACGGAAGGAGGTGCGTCGAGATGACGAACTCGCTGAGACAATCAACACTCCAGACGCTG